>Ga0255176_1000641_pt1 | contig 11998 bp, 20 predicted proteins | sample Atl_Atlam_RepA_8_2_FD_183622 | JGI IMG/M metagenome (GOLD analysis project Ga0255176, IMG submission 183622) | Freshwater microbial communities from Altamaha River, Georgia, United States - Atl_Atlam_RepA_8d | ecosystem: Environmental > Aquatic > Freshwater > River | place: USA: Georgia... | reverse complement strand
ACACACGGCGGTATCGTTCAGTGCACGTGGAAGAACGTCAGCAGAAAGGCGTTCGACCAGAAAAAGTTCGAAGAGGACCACCCGGCCCTCCGAGATAAATACAGGAAACAAACGACATACAGGCAATTCAAATCAACCAGCAAAGGAGACCAGCAATGAGGTTCAACCTCGACAACTACGAGACGGTGGAGCAGAGGCTTGCCAAATTTTGGGAGATGTACCCGAACGGGCAGGTGTTCACCGCCATCCACCACTACGACGACAACAAGGTCGTGTTCAGAGCAGAGGTCTACAAAGACATCTCCGACCCACGCCCAGTTGCTACTGGCTACGCCGAAGAGATTCGTGACGCAAGCCCAGTGAACAGAACGTCTCACGTGGAAAACGCAGAGACATCGGCAATCGGCAGGGCCTTGGCCAACTTCATCTTCCAATCGAAGACGGCGCCACGTCCCAGCCGTGAAGAGATGACCAAGGTTGTCCGCCAACAGGAACCCAAGTCAGATGCGGACTTGCTCACCAAGTTCCGTGCTGCCTGCTCCAAGGCCGGACTGGACCCACAAGATGTAGCCAAGGCTGCAGGCGTGGATTTGTACGAGTTGACGGATGACTCAATGCCCAAGTTGCGTGACGCATTCAAAGCCATGCAGCAACCGAAGCCGGAGCCAGCCCCAATCGGAGACAACCTTCTTGACAAGGTCAAAGAAGCATTCCCTTCTGCTGAGGTTAGTGATGTCCCGCAGATAAAGGACCCGACACTTCCTGCAACCAGTTCACAGATTGGCAAGTTGCGCGCAATGCTTCTGGCCAACGGTATTGGCGAGCGACCCAAGCAGGTGGAAGCGGTAGCCGACATCATCAACCGACCAATCAACAAGTTGGACATGCTCAACAAGGGCGAAGCCAACCAGGCAATCAAGGTCCTTGAATCACGAACCAACCGTGGATGAAAGAAAGGGCGAGTGTCAGGGCGACCATGACAAGTGCTCCAATGATGCATGTCCTTTGTATGGAACTCTGGGACGCGAAGACCGAAAGGGGAAACGGCGCGTCAAAGGGTGTGGAGACCCTGCTGCTAGAGGCAGACGCAATCGCCGCAAGGGAGACAGCAAGGCTCGCCGTGCGCGCAAGAAACTGGGTCTCGGCGGTCATCTCACGCGCCATGAGGAGAATTGGGGAGGGGCTTTCCGCACCGAAATAAAAGCCGGTGCACAAGTCGGCCCGATAGCCACACGATTCCAGGCAGCAAAGGCACAGTCCGATGCAGCCAAGGCAGTCGGTGACATCAGACCATTCGTCATGGTGGCAATGCCAGATGGAACCAGCAAGGGCATCGTCCTCATGGACCTTGAGGAGTTCAGTCAGATAGTGTTGTTGATAGAAGAAAAATAAACGGCAAGACAAAGGGTCCCTGTCCTCCTTCAGGGCTTGCCGTCCCCGGTCAGGCGGTCGCTGGTATTCCCCCTGACCGGGGCTAAAACCCCAAACACAGAACAGGAGCAAAACGATGGAAGCAATACCGAGATTATTGGGAACAGTTTCAGCAGTACTACTTTTCTTTGGCGTGGTGCAAGGCAACACCGAGCCCAAGCCAAAGGAAACAATGGTGGTGGAGTCGGAGGGGTCGAGGGGACTAACCTTCGTCACCGCCACCAGCGTTGACACCCCCACCACTACCACCAGCGTTTACATAGTTCCGCCCATGGCGCGGTGTGGTCAGTGGTGGGGGCTTGCTTTTGAGGCAGGCTGGCAGCCGGAGGAAATGGAGAAACTCGACTACATCATGTGGCGCGAGTCCCGCTGCGACCCGACACAGCACAACACCACCCTCAATGCCGACGGCTCTACCGACATCGGCTTGACCCAAATCAACGACAGGTCATGGTGCCTGCCGACAAGGTGGTATCCAGGCGGATACTTGCAAACCATCGGCACACTCACTAGCGTTGGCTGCGAGGAGTTATTCGACCCGCTCACAAACCTGCGGGCCGCCAAAGCAATTTATGACTACGCCAAAGAAACCAGCAACGACGGCTTCGCGCCGTGGGGAGTATGACTACGTGCAACTATTCAGTGAATGGATGCTTGACGACACCGACGACAGGTTCATGAAGTATGCAGCGTGCAAAGGACTCGACTACGAAACGTTCTTTCCAGAGCGCGGCGCAAACACTTCAATCAAGAAAGCCAAACAAATCTGCGCCACCTGCCCTGTAAAGCAGGACTGTCTGCGTTACGCCACAAACAACCGGATTGACTTCGGTGTATGGGGTGGACTGTCAGCGAATGAAAGAATCCGACGAGCAAGAAAGTTGGCGAAGTTGTGAACAGCGAAGAGTACATGATGAACTCATGGTTGACGGAATTGCAGGTCGCAGTCGATACGCTGCGAGAGGACAAGAAAGGTCTTCAGGCTCGGGTTACCGAGTTGGAGAAAGAAATAGCCATGTACAAAACCATGGTGGAACGACTACAACTGGCAGTAAGCCAAGGGAGAGATTACTACGTATGAGTAACGAAGCAAACAGTTGGTACAAGTTGAAGGATGGCACGTGGGGAGCAAAACTCCGTCACGCCGCTACCGAAGGAGACAAGGTGGTGCTAACCACCAAGGACGGGAAGCAGAGCGAGGTCTGGCTGACACGCAAGATTGCTCAGTTCCCGGACGCATCCCTTTGGAGCATCTCATCAGAAGAGCCAGCAGTTGCAGCAGCAGCCGAAGAAGAGTACTTCTAACACCGGCTGCGGCCATTGCGGCACAGTTGAACTGGCGCTTACACGGTGGCCCGACACGATACTTGATGAGTGTGCGTGTCGGTGCCACCTGTACGCTAAGGGGCGGCTGACAGCCGAAGTAAAAAACTGGAGGAGAAAGAAAACAAAATGACCAGCGCAGTGAAATGCAAGAAGTGCGAAGCCATCGTGGTGCACGACAAAAGAAATGTCGCCGGGTGCAACTGTGACCCGGATGCGCCCACGTGGGTTTACATCCAGCCAGATGGCAGGGTGCGTGGATTCTCTCAGTCCGAGTGGGAAATGGTGGACCTGTGAAAGAGAGATGGAACTGCCCCAAGTGCGACAATACAATCGTTATTTATGTCAAGTTGGAAACGCCGCCTGTATGCCACAACAAGAAATCTCACACATCTAAGCCGCAGGAAATGGAGAAGGAGAATGATGCCAACAGGAACGTTTGAGATACCGGATTTTTCCGACGAAGAAAAACACATAGCAGAAGAAGTACTCACCGAATTGGTGGTGCTTGCGCTCACCGTGCGTCCGGCCTTGAAGAACTACATAATCGATTTGTGTGACGGCATAACGATTACGTTGCCGGAAGAATCTGTTGAACGCAGCAAGCAGTATGCGTTGCTTCGAGTGCAGCAAATGAAAGAGAACTAGCACTACCGGTTGCGTCTCCGCGCGTAGCGCTACCGCTACCGCTGTCACCGTACGAAAGAGAATCGGGCGAACAGGTGTTCGTTTGACGGCGATTTCGTCGGTCGGGTACGCTGGCTTCGTCGGCAAACGCCGACAACAACCAGCAACCAAGGAGACAATACCAATGAAACAACCAGCCAAACAGAAGCGCATCTCGCTCAGCGAGGCACTTGACCAAGCAGCACGGGCAGTAGCGCCCAGAGGGCGTGGCTTCCACAAACTCCAGCAAGTAGCAGACTTGTTGGAGGAGACGGAGGAGAGCGAAGCGTTCTTTATGCTTCTGTTCTCCCACAATGTCTCAGCAGCGCTATTACACCGTGCCATCAACCTGAAGGGCGTAAAGGTCTCTTATCAGACCGTGCTACATTGGCGCAAACTACACCAAGAACGACGCTTGGTGTTCCGTAATGGCAAAGTCCAGAGGGGGTTTCGCTCGTGACGCAAGACGAACAGGACATCTTGGCAGAAGCAGCCAAGATTATTGACGGTGCCTCAGAACGCCTTGAGTCCGAAAGGGCAGAGGGCGTAGGCAAAGAGTTCCTCAAGTTGGAGGGCGCTATGTGGCAACAGATGGGCGAGCCAGAAGGCAAGCACAGTCTGTTCAGCGTATGTCTGATTGAGGACAAGCACATTGACGCAGTCCTCAAGGAGGTCAAGGAACACCCAGAGCGCCTCATAGAGGGCGATAGCACCATTGAGGGGCAGAAGCCTGACTCAATGTTGGGCTTGTCGCTAGTGGCAGAGGGGGGAGAAATCTACGAGATGCTTGAGCACAAGTTGCTTTCGCTCTCCCTCGCCACAGATGAGCAAACTGTTGGTGTCCTAGCCCGTATGGACTCCACCGTCACAGACGCTTCACAGGACAACAAGAAACACAATGCCTGTATCACAATGATGCTTCTCGCAGAAGCCATCTACATTGCCGTACGCAACTATGATGACCCAAGCGCAGAAGTACAGTTCACAACCATTCACGCAGACGAGTACGAAGCAGGTAAAGACAGGCTCGTAGACGCAATGCTTGTGTTCTTCGCAGCACCTAAGGCAATGTTCTCACAGAAGCCCAAAGTAATGAAGGCTCTGTACCAAGACCTCTTGGACAAGGAGTCCAAGCAGGATAAACAACAACAGTCCACTAAGGAGGACAAGTAATGAACCAGCAAGAAACAACAGCCATTGACCAACAAGAGGACCTGAGCGCTTGGCAGCGAGCAGAGTTCGCCATAGAACACTCCAACAGAGTGCTTCTGTACGGACTTCCCGGAACAGGTAAGACCTACTTCGGTCTCACCCACGGGCTTACGGGCAAGCACTCCTACCGTCTTGCCTGTACTGAGGAGATGACAGAAGCAGACCTCATTGGCTTCTGGCGTCGTGAGGCATCAGGCAACCTCAAGTGGCAAGAGGGCGTAGGCATCAAGGCTTGGCGCGAAGGCGCAAGGCTCGTAGTTGATGAAGTCAATCGCATCAACGGTGATGTTGAGAGCAAGTTGATGATGCTCTTGGACACAGAAGCAAGCGCTTCGTGGCAGAACCCAGACACCAGCGAAGTAGTCAAGCCAGCACTTGGCTTCTCCGTTGTCGCAACAATGAACGGTATGCCAGAGGACCTTGCGCCAGCAATCCTTGACCGTATGATTGTTCGTTGCGAGGTCAATGACCCCAACCCCAAGGCGATTGAGGCTCTGCCCCAATACCTCAGGGGTCTTGCCACCACATTCACCAACCAAGAGGCATCACACAGGTACTCACTGCGCTCATTCGTGGAGTTCCACAGAATGTTTGAGAGCAGCAAGAACCTTCGTGCTTGCGCCCAAGTGGTGTTCCCCGAAGTGTCAGAGGCAATCGTTGACGCTCTGGCAATCAGTCAAGCAGAGGCAATCTGATGGTGAACAAGTTCGCCCCAGACGCATTGCCACAGCGCAAAGGTGCTAAGCACACACACTTTGTGTCAAGTGGCAATGTGCCTACGACCTTAGACGGTGTACAAGTACACCTGTCTCCAACGGAGAGGGAACACTTGTTCTCTGCCCCCAACGAGGAAGGACCAGAGTTCAGGCGACTTCGTCGCTTCGGGCTTCTGCTATCTCGCTACGGGCTAGTGGACAAGAACCGTTTCGTCAAGCGCAAAGGCTTCAGCCACGACCTTGCCACAACGGCAGAGCGTATTGTCGCAATGGAGGCTTACAAGAAAGTGTTCGGAGGCGACCCCACCATTGGGGTAGCCAATGTACAACCACTTGTGACCCTGCTCAATACGCCAAACCCAAGCAGGGGTATCCTCACGGCAGCACTTGGCTACTCAGGAACGAAGGCAGGCGAGGACATTCTCGCAGGCATCACCAACGAGGAGACAAGGGATTATGTCAGAGAGGGTATGGAGAGGGTCGCTTCATACGCTGACCACTACGCCCGTGGCGTTATGGAACACATCAACAAGAGTGGTAGAAGCAGTGCCCGTTGGGCTAATCGCTACTACGAGATGCTGTGTGACATCATCACCGACTCAACAAGTCGGGTAGAGCGCAAGTACATTGGCAGGAAAGCCCAACAAGACCGTCAGATGCGAGAGGCTCTCAAGCCCTCCACCAAAGGCTCTCTGTCTCGCAGGACAGAAGCCCAGATGTACGGCAACAGGCTAAAGCGTGGTGGCAAGCCAATCGTAAGAGAGATTGTTCCCAGCCTTGACGGTTGGGCGCACGCTCTCTTGGAGAAACTGCCACTGACCCTGCCACACACAGGGCGCAAAGGGCGCAAGTTGATACCAATGCCATACGGCAAGAGCATCAGGTTCATAGTCCGTGAGGACACCGACCCTGAGCAGAGGGTATTCGCTCGCAAGACCAGAGCCACAGGTGGCATTGTCGTAGTTGACTGCTCAGGCTCAATGTCCTTCGGAGTAGAGGACCTTGACCGAATAATGGCAGCAACAGCAGGCGCCACCGTCTTGTGCTACTCGTCAGGGCGAGAGTCAGAAGGTGAAGCAAACATCTGGCTAGTTGCCAAAGGAGGCAGGCGCACAAGCGTGCTACCTGACTTCCCCGGCAACAATGGCGTAGATGGCCCAGCACTTGAGTACGGATTGTCTCTACGCAGGCACAATGAGCCTGTCGTATGGATTTCAGACACCCAAGTCACAGGCGCAGGCGACATCTGCTCAAACCTGCTGCGTGATTGGTGCTTGGACTTCTGCCACAAGCACGGTATCCACATCACACGCAACTCCCACACGGCAGCAAGCCTGCTACGCAAACTACAACTAGGGCAGAAGCCAACACCAACCAACTACAAACTCATCAGAGAGAGGTAATCGCAATGGAACAACCAGACAAAGACCTAATGGCTGAGGTCGAGGGCATCATCAACAATGCTGCCAGCGACATCAAGGAGAACAAGCGCACAGAGATGCTTGGCGTATTGGACACAATCGCCACTTCCTCAGAGCAACAGTTCACCTACGACGAGGAACCCTACGGGCTAATCCTCATACAGCAAATCAACTTGGACCAAGTAGATGAGTCAATCGCTCATAGACCCAAGCACGCAGAAGGCAAAGACATCAAGCGACTAAAAGAGGAGGGCTACGGCGCAGGCGCCGTGACCACCCCCTACCAGACCAAGACGCTTGACGACTTGCGTGAAGTGCTTGACTCACCAGCCAATCAGATGCTCACAGACATCACAATGGGCAAGAAAGATTGGGCTTCAGTGACAAGACACAAGACCAACGGCGCCACCGTGTACCTAATGGTGGCAGGAGGTTGCGTGACAACTTGGACCAAGACCCCTTCAGGAGAAGTAATCACAAGCCACCACGACACAAGAGACGAGGACCTAGACACAATCCTCAAGAGCGTCTGTGGCGAGTGTAAGCAACTCCTACGCAGCCAATGGTCATTCACCTCCCACATACAAGTACTGCGCAACAACTACCCCAAGTCATACGCAGAACTCGCAAGGGAGATGGAAATCAAGTTGGAGGAAATGGGTGATGAGGAGTGAACCAAGTGCTTGGGTTATTGGCACTCTTATTGTCCTTGGCGACAGGGCAGCAACCACGCAAGGCGCAGGACTGTACCTGCGTGCTGCTGTCGGCTTAGCCTTGGTAATAGCGTTCATCTACGCTAAGAACAGCGCCAAGTGACAATGTGGGGGCTACGGGTAGGCAGCAATAATGTGCTCAACCTCCTTACAATCCTGCCCGTAGCCTTCGCAATCTCTCGCAACTTGTGGCAATCGCTACCGAAGTCGCTCGCCAATACGCACATACGCGAGGCTGCTGCGAACAAGCGTTCGTTTGACGGCTTCGGGTCGGCTGGCGTAGGCTGGTCGCGTCGGCAACCGCCGACACTACAAGTCCACAAGGAGGACTGACTATGAATAGCAATGACCAGAAGGCACTACAAGAGGTGGAGGCTGCCCACAAGCGGCTTCTGCGTGGTACTTGGACTTCACCTGATACGACTCCTAAGAAGGAGACTTGGTATGTGAAGTGCCATAGCAATCAGGTGGCAGGTACGCCAGAGGCAGGGCGCATTGTGTATGTGACCAAGAGCCGTGGCTCGTATCAGTATGCCGAACTGCTTGAGCAGAAGGGCGAAGGCGTCACTAAGGAGGGCTTGCCCTTCACTATGTGGACTGCCAAAGTCCTGAATTAGTAGCAGGTTGAGAGGGGAGGGCGCAAGCCCTCCCCTTCTCTTGCGCTACCGAAGCCGCGCGCCAATACGCACCTGAGCGTACTCGTTGGGGGTCGGGTCGAAGCCCCGATTTGACTCGCACCCCGAGGGGCGATTAGGTTGGGTTTCGTCGAGGGGAAAGCCCCCGAGACAAAGGGTCAAGGAGGCCCTACGCAATGAGCACAAAGAAGCAAGACACCCTCAACCAACTGAAGCAAGCGATTGCCAAGTTTCCTCGAGGCAAGTGGTACTCGCCAGATACCACTGCCAAGAAAGAAAACTGGTTCGTATCAGTTGCCAAGGGTCAAGCAGTGGGAATGCCCGAACTCGGTGATTTGGTGTGGGTCACCAAGTCTCAAAAGGCTTTCCAAGTTGTCGAACTCACCAAGGTCGAGGGTGAGCACACCGACAAAGAGGGCTTGTCTCGAGTGTTCTACTCGGGCAAGATAATCGCTGACCTATAACCCCCAAGCGAGAGAGAGCCCCTCGAGCCGCAAGGCTCGGGGGGTTCTTTTTTTTTGCCCAATCACCGGCCATTGGCGACTAGGGGTCTGCCGCTACCGTAGGGGGGTGGGGGGTCAATATACCCGTTCTCTCTATAGAGCCATTTCGTAGCCGTAGCCTAAGGTTCAGATTGATTTTTTGGCTACTGCTTCTGCTGGTTGCCGCGCTGGTTGTAAACGTTTTTAGCCCCCCCAAGTTCTGTTTTACGCCTGAACCCGTCTGTCTCGATACCGAAAGAAGGCGACAACCATCGGTCCCCTTTTCAGGCCACTCATCCCGTGCGGTCTGGCGATGCTGCCCCAGCAGTTTGTGTGCTGGGAGGAATCTAACCGTTTAGGGTCCGTATTCGTCTGGTTGTGGTGGTCACCCTAGCATCCGTGTCAAGTATCCGCAACCTTCGTGCTATTGTTTTTTTGTGGCTCCACGTAAACAGAATCCTCTGGATGACATCGGCAGCACTGTCGGTGGCTGGTTGGGTGGTGCGGCCAAGTCGCTGAATACGTTCCTTACTGGTGATAGGAATCCGACTTTGAATCCGCAGACCCGGCAGGGTATTCGTGCTTTGCAGGAAGTTGGTGATGTTGCTTCTAGTGGGGCTGTGTCTGCGATGCAGCAGGGGCCGGATGCTGTTGTTCGTTATGCGAATACCCAGTTGGCTATTGCTGCTGCTTCTGGTGTGGTTGGTGCTGTTGGTCCGGCTGCTGTTTCTAAAGCGGCTAAGACTAAGGCTGGGCAGGCGGTTATTCGTAAGGCCGAGGACATCGCTTTTCAGGCACAAATGCTCAAGCCCATAACGACACGTAAGTCGATTCAGGCTCAGCGTCCTTTGCTGCAAAAGTACCTTGAGGCTCGCGGTCAGATAGGTGAACTTGAGGACCAGATTTATTTCGCCCAAAAGGGTCAACGTGGGCCGGATTACGACTACATGGATTTGTACGAAAGTGCAAACCCGGTGGCCAGGGAAACCCGGGAGACAATCGCGGGCATCAACGATGTTGCGCTTTCACGTGGACGCAAAAACAAGATGCTGATGGACGCCGCCCAAAGCGCCTATCGGGGCATTGATGAAGATTGGAACCAGGAAGAGATTCGTTTTGCCAAGCGGTTTTTCCGCGAAAAGGGCAAGGCATCAAGGGGAGTAGTTGAGGCAAAGCGCGCCATTTTGAACCGCCTGCCACCGGCTGAGCGCGCCGAATACATCCAGAAACAAGAGGTGCTGCGCAGGATAAGATTGCAGCGCCTTCTCGATATTTCGAATGCCCGCCGCAACATGCCAGAAAATTACATCGACCCAGAGGATTTTCTCAAGTAAGTGCCTAAGGGGAAAAGGGTTGTAAGCCCAGAAGACCGGGCTATTTTCTTTCAGTCCATCCAGTCGGGGATGAACATGAAGGAGGCTTCGCGTCTTGCCGGTATTTCGTATACGACGGCCCGCAACTGGGTTGCTACTGCCAAGAAGACGAAATTGGAGTTGGATGAAGCAAAACTGCAAGCCGGTCGCGGTACTGGCGGCAACAGTGTTTCGCGCGACCTCAACTCGATGCGCGACTTGCCGCCCGTCATTCCGCACGGAAGATTGAACAAACGCGCAGAACGAGGATTGGTCGACTTCGATTATTTCCGCCGCGTATACCTGGGTCGTGTTCCTTCGCCGTGGCAGGTTGATGCCGCATACAAAATCGTTGAACGCCTGGAAGATAGGGACAAGCGGTTCCTTGTTTTGAACTGCCCGCCTGGTGCTGGGAAATCAACCCTGTTTCACGATGTCGCGGTTTGGGCGATAGTGCGCAATCGCGCCGTGCGTGTCATGATTGGTTCAATCTCACAAACGCTGGCAAAGATGTACAGCCGCCGTATTCGCGACACTCTTGAGCGAACCGCACCGCTTCGCCCCGACCCGGAGTTGGTGAAACGCGGATTGGCTCTCGACGCCGAATCCTGTCTTGCCCTTGACTACGGAAGATTCAAGCCGAACAATGCTGGCGCGCTGTGGCGCGCAGAAGAGTTCATCGTCGAACAATATGCCGGTGGCGGACTCGACAACAAAGAACCGACCGTGTCCGCTTACGGTATCGAGTCCGAGTTCATCGGTCACCGCGCCGACTTGTGTTTGTTCGACGACGTAGCCTCACCAGAAAACGCCAAGGAGTCGGTTGCCAGGGACAAGTTGATTGAACGTTGGGACTCGATGGCTGAAGCCCGCGTGGACCCGGGTGGACTGCTTGCCGTCATCGGACAGCGTCTGGGCTCCCTTGATTTATACGCACACTGTTTGTCAAAAGTGACGTACGAAGAGCAGGAAGATTATGACGGCGAAGAAGTCACCGACCTGGCCGACATTCCCGAGCCGGTAAAAACCCAGAAGTACGAACACCTGGTCTACAAGGCCTACTACGAGGACCTGGATACCGGGTCCAAGTCGCGCCGCACCGATGCCCCGCCGTGGCCCGACGGACCCCTTCTTGAGCCCTACCGTCTTTCATGGCGCGACCTTTCCTACATCCGGCACTCATCGCCACAAAAGTTCGCCACCGTCTACCAGCAAGAAGACATGGCCGAAGGCAACTACCTCATTGAAAGAGTTTGGGCTACCGGTGGCATAGGACCGGACGGCGTCATGTATCCGGGATGCATTGATAGAGACCGCCGACCCGGCTACATCCCTGTCGGCCTAAAGCCGCCAATCATCTCCATAGCCACCGTCGACCCGTCCCCAACCCAGTTCTGGGCTTTGCAATGGTGGCTGTATCAGCCAGAAACCAACCTTCGTTACCTGGTTGACCTAGAGAGAATCAAGTTGACTGCCGAGGACCTGTTGGGATACGACACGCAGTTTGGCGCATACGGCGGCATTATGGATATTTGGCAGGAGCGGTCGTTCGAGTACGGGTACCCAATCAGCCACTGGGTCGTGGAAATCAACGCCGCCCAACGCTTCCTGCTCGCCCACGACTTCGTGCGCAAATGGCAAGCCCTGCATGGTGTGCTAATCGTACCCCACACAACCTCAAGGAACAAATTGGACGAAAACCTCGGCGTCGAAGCACTACTGCCGCCGCTGTGGCGTTCGGGGGCAATCAGGCTTCCATCGATGGTCGACAACTGGAAGACGCTGGCATTCGTGGATGAGATGACTTCCTGGACCAGGGACAAAAAGAACGGCACCGACTTGGTCATGGCGCACTGGTTTGCCGAACTCCACATGCCGCAACTTGGCCCAATCAAAGCGCCTCCACGCTTGTGGCGCCCATCGTGGATTTAGTGTGTTACTGTAGAGACGTCCATGGCTAAGAAAAAGTTGACACCTTACCAGCAGGCACGCAGACAATATGTGCAGGCGCGCGTGGCACAACGCGGCCTGGAGGGTACGCCAGAGG
>Ga0255176_1000640_pt1 | contig 12005 bp, 11 predicted proteins | sample Atl_Atlam_RepA_8_2_FD_183622 | JGI IMG/M metagenome (GOLD analysis project Ga0255176, IMG submission 183622) | Freshwater microbial communities from Altamaha River, Georgia, United States - Atl_Atlam_RepA_8d | ecosystem: Environmental > Aquatic > Freshwater > River | place: USA: Georgia... | reverse complement strand
CGAGGTGCCTGACGCCCAATGGCTGTCGCTGTTGTTTGTGCTGACACCGTTGAGCTATGAGAACTACTTCAAGAAACCCGGTTTTGCCCGGTCGTTCATCGACCCGCAATACCATCAGGCGGCAATGGAACTCTATGAGCGAAAGGGCGATCTGCGGGCCAACCTTGCCAAGCTGCCACCCAGGTTCATCGATATGTTCCGTCCCGAATACCGGGACCAGGCGTCCTTCTCCAACTCCGAGTTGGCTGACTGCTACCGTCAGGTGTCCGCCTGGGAGTTTGTCATGAAGACGCCGTTCCGGGCCTATGGCGGCACGCAGGACCAGGATTTCCCGCCCTCGGTGACCCGACTGCCCGTCCAATTCCAGGATGTCTTCAATCCGGGCAAGGCGAAGTTCATTGAGGTGCCTGCGGCATCCCATGCCGGCACCTTCCTGACGGCAATCGCCGACCAGGTGGAATGGTTCGCCGGCAGGCAGGATGCCTGATGCCGAAGGGGGTTTATTCCCCGGTTTTTTTCCAGTTTTCCCAGATGTTGCCCGAGACTCGGCTGCCGGGTCTGGGGCCGGGGCCAGAGCCTCCCGAGTTGCTGCCTAAATTTAGAATGTCTTTCCTCAGCACCTGCCCCTCGGCCAGGGGCAATTCCTGCGGACCCTTCTGCAGCGGGGCCAGCAGGGCCTGGATCTTGTCGTTCAGGTCCTTTTCCGCCTGTTGTCTGGCTTTTTCCGCCTCGGCCTGGGCCTTGTCCCGCATTGCGGGCAGGTCCTCGGCCAGTTGCCGGGCGCGGGCGATCTCCTGGTCCAGCTTGTCCTTATTAGCGGCCACCTCGCCCAGCAGCCCGTTGTACTCGCCGCGGATGCGGTCGAATTCACCGGGCAGTTCCGCCTTCAAAAAAGCCGCCTTCTCCGCGAACAGCGAACGGATCTCCTCAAACCCCTCCAGCTTGTCGCCGGACAGGTGGGAGGTGTCCATGGTGGCCAGATGGCTCTGGAACTTGTCCATGGCCTGGAACAGTTCTGCCAAGGGCACATCGGGAAAGGCTGGGAATCCAAGCATCAGGTCACCGGGTCACAGATGGTGGGATAAGGACAGAGGGGCGGAAACAGATGCCCTGCCAAACGCCCCATGGGGCACCGCATGCAAGCCGCGGATGCAATGGCTCATGCAGAGATACAGGGCCCACCTCAGCGGGGGGCAACGCCTCACCACTTCGGCCACCCACGGTCCGTGGCGCAGGTAGCTTCGCTGCAGCCAGGTACCTTGTTCGGGATGGAACCGGTCGCCAAACAGCCAATGGCGGAAGAGGCGCCAGCGGATATCCGTTTCACCAAAGACCGCCCGGGCGACCCAGCAATTTTTTAGGGTTGTAATTTGAAAATTAATGTCGGCGATTGCATCGGTGTTTTGTTTGTTGATAGTGGCCTGGTCGGATTTTATCGCGTCCGCCTGGTTTTTGATCTCCGCAATCGCTTCGGCTTTAGCTGTAGCTACGTCTATTGTAATTTTGTTTTCAAGGTTTTGGATAAAAGTTTGAATTGTAGAATCCAGTTCCAGCTTCATACCCTTAATAGTGACGGTCTGTGTGGCTAGGTCGATTTCGAATTTGTTAGTTCCGAGGCTATCTTCTACGGAAAATTTAGTGGTTTTTAAGACCATCTTGAATGTTTTGGCCGTGTTTTCCCAGGTGAAGCCGTCTAAATCTACCTCCATCTTAGATTCAAGATTGGAGATAGTCACCTTGGTAGGCGTGACCTCCACCTTTCCGAGTTTCGTGGCTGGGCCATTTGGCACACCAACAGAACTCTCGATGACAGATTTTCCATTTTCCACATAAAACCGGTCGAATGCAGCGGGTTTGAACACCCCCAGGTGGGCTTGCCCATCCGTGATGGTCAGGGCGGTGTTCTTGACCGTTGCTTCCTGCACGGCCAGATTGATCGCGCCGTCGGGATGCCCTTGGATGTCAATCATGCCGCCTGTGAGTTTGTCCTCATACAGGGCGACGGAGTTTTTTCCGGCACGCAAAAGGGCCAGGTTCTTGGTGCTCAGAATAACGAACGATTCATCGCCATCCGAGTCAAAACTCAACCCGCCCTTTTTGGAGGCCAAGTGGATTCCTGTGTCTCCCGTCAGTGAAAGAACTTCGTCAGTTTGCTTATATACATGGGCCATGGCCGGCTCCCGAGCTGGTTTTTTGATCAAGCCACAAGATCAGGTCCATCATCATTCGCAGGGTGCAGCGCAAGCACGATGACTTGTCCACCATTTGGGCGAATTTCTCACCGTGGCGCATGTAAAGCCTTTGGAGGGGCGTGCGCGTTTCTGGAACAGGCCCGCTGCCAAACAGCCATCGGCGAAATATGATCCACCGTGGATTTTCCGGCCCGTAAACTGCCCGCGCCACCCAGCATGGTATGGGAGCTTGGCCGGCGGCAGCGGTTATCGCGGTGGATACCGAGGTGATTTTATCGTTTGCATTTGTCAATGCCGTTTGGGCAACGGTCTTGATGTTAATGATGCGGCCCGGTGCAAGCAGAGGATTGAGTAGGTCCGCAACATTGGAATTGTTCCCGACCAGGGTGGTGAGGGTGTCAAGTACGGTCTTCAGTTGTCCGGTCAAATCCAACAGTAGGGCTTTTGACTCTACGCCTAGGGTTTCCAGATAATGCAGCACGATCAAAGCGGCCGAATAGACACCTTGCTGAACCCCCACAAATGTTTTTGCCGCCGAATCATTTTCCTTCAGGCCATAACCCAGGGAATAAACCACCGCAATGTCCGCGAGTGCCATGATGACAAGAGAGGCCACAACTGTCACCTTGATAGTAATGCTATACTCCCGGTTGGCGTTGTAGGAGACCTTGGACCGCTCCAAATTCAGTTGGTTTCCCAAAACGATGTTCGTAAATTCGGAAACCTGAATTTCGTAATTCCCTACAAATGATGCGATGCCGGACACAATCTTGTTCGGTCCGATCATGCCAAACAAAGAGGCAGGGTTGATCTCGACATCCCGCTTGACGCCTATGGTGCTCTCGTATTTGAAAACTGCCCCATTGTATTCAAATTTGCCGATCAGGCCGGACAGGTCGATCTTGATGCCCGGATTGGAGAATCCCCCGGCGAACGCCAGGCCCCAGGTTGTTTCCGGATCGGGTGTCACAGGCATAATCGCTCCATTTCGGGCCCAGGTTGTGACCGGCGGATCGGATTCAGGTCCCGTGGAAGGTGACCACCGTGCGCGGGTGCTTGATGGTTTGGTCGTTTTCCTGCTCTGTCAGCAACTTGTTCTCGGCGTGGATCCAGATGTGTTCCCTGGCCATGTCATCCTGCAGCAAAATGTGGTTGTAGTTCAGCATCGGGTTGCCCATCTGGCTGCAGCTCTTGAAACCCGCCGTGTAGGCGCCCAACGGCAGCGCGTAGGGGGGCATATTCTTCGAATTGTACACGCTGCCCACAATCAGAGGCCGGTCGGGGTCGCCCCCCTCGAAGATCACCACCACCTCGTGCCCCACCCGCGGCCAGAACATCGCCCCCCAGCCGTTGCCCGCCCAGACCTGCGCCACGCGCACCCAGGTGCCGGCCTGACCATTGTCCCGGTCCCAAGGAAATTGCACACGCACCCGGCCGTACAGGTCCAGATGCACCTCCTGGCCCGGCAGCCCGCCCACCACTTCGGCGGTGTGCGCGCCGCCCACATTCGGCTTGGCGATGGGGGGCCAAGGTGACTGCTCCACCATCTGCGGTGCCGCCTCCACCCGGGTCTCCAGCACCAGTTCGCTGGCTTCCCCCGCGTAGTAGCGCCCCTGCATTTCCATGCGGTGCTCCACGCGGGTGGCCACATACGGGCCGTTCTGGTCGCCACATTCGGTGAGGGTGAAGCCAAGCCCGGGGGCCACCAGCGGGCAGTAGCCGGAACCCTGCGACCGCACGCATTGGCCCACCGCCCCTTCCACCAGCCGGTCGGCCGCCGAACGCTCCATCTCGTCGAGCACGCCCGCGATGGGGGGGATGGGGGACGGAATGCCGGCGGCCGTGACCCCGTCGATGAACCGGGCCTGCGAGTGGTTATCCTCCTCCCATGGGCCGGGCGCATCGGGGAAACGCAGCGGTTGCCCTCCGCCGAACAGCACCGACGGGGCACCCGCCTTGCCCGACAGGGGCATGCCAGCCAACTGGAAGTGGCTGTCGCGTATCTCCACTGTTGTGGGGCCGAGTTCCTGGCTGAAGCCCCAGGCGGTGAAGCGGGCGCCATCGTTCTTGGTGCCACCGCTCAGCGGATCGAACGGGATCGTCATCGCCGGCACAGTCAGCTTGGTGTTGTCGGTCAGCACCAGTGTGGAGACCAGCGGCAGGTGCAGCCAGTAGAAGGAAATACCCTCCTCGGAGCACAGGCGCAAAAAGAACTCCAGGTCGGTCTCGCGGTATTGCGCGCAGTAGGCGCGCGGCGGTACCAGGCGGGTGATCAGATTCTGCGAGCCGCCCACTGGCCCCAGCAGCTTGCCAATGATTTCCAGAGCGGACATGTCTTGGAAAAGCCGGGTCCGCTTGGTGTGGCCCAGGCGGTCCAGCTCGGGCCGCAGCACCACGGTGTAGGAATCAAAGTCGTTGTCGGCGCGCTCCTTGCGCATCGACCAGATGACGCCGGAAAAAAAACGGTCCACGCCGCCCGCCACCTTTGCCTGCACGGTGCCAGGCTGGCCCAGCAGCAGGCCGAACGCGATGGGGGTGCCCTTCTTCGCCAGCGCCTCCACGGTGAAGCAGTAGCCCTTGTTCAGCTCTTCCCAACCAGTCAGCCGGGTTGCCAGCAGTGTGTCAGGCGGCAGCGGCAGGGTGATCTGCAGCGGCGAGTTGTTCTGGGAAAAATCAGCCAAGGGTGGCCCTCCGGGTGGGAAGTTACAGACTACCCGACCCGGCAGGTGTGGAAAAGAATCCAGGACCAAAAATGAACGCCGTAAGTTTTCCCATCCGGCAGGAAATCAGCCTTCATGGTCCTCTTCAAATCCCAGCTCATCTTCCCCTACAGGCGCGTCCCCGACCTTGCGCCAGTTCTCCCAAATGTTGCCCGCCACCTTGGGCGCCTGCGCCACCGGCTGCGCCGCGGTGGGCAAAAGCAGTTCACGCAGCACACCGCCATCGGATAGTTCCAGGGGCTTGGCAGGCTCGGGCAGCTTGGCCGTGGGAACGGGGATCGGCCGCCGCGGTTGTTTGGCGTGTTCCTCGGCGGCTTTTCGGGCCTGCTCGGCACTGGCTTTCGCGTGTTTTTTCAGTTGATCCAATTGCTGGAGAACCTGTTCCTTTTCCTTCTGCAAGTCTTCCAGCCGCCGCATGCCCTCGTTCAGCCCCTGGCTGGACTTTTGCAGGAATTGGGGGCCCAGGGTTTCAAACATTGCCTTCTTGTCGACGATCTCCTGCTGGAACCCTTCCAGCAACTCCCGGTCAGCCTGGGTCAGTGGTAGACCTAGCGTATGTTGGACCAATTCCTGCGCCTTGCCAACCGTTTCCAGGAAGGGGCCGAGGATCACGGCCGGATCAAGCTCCATCATCCATTCTCCGGAAGAAGCGTAGCGTCGAAGTTCCAGCGATCTAGTTGATGTTGGTCAAAGGGGCTTGCTGTGAGGCCATGGCTTGGGCAGCCTGGGTCAGCATGGCGGCGCTCACCTCGGCGGCCGCCTCGAAATCGCCCGAGTTGGTGGGCCCGGTGGCGGTGACACCCGCCACGCCCACATTCATGGCCACCTCGGCGGCGGCCATCGCGTGCCCGGCGGGCGTGATCGATCTGGTGACCTCTGCTACCGACTCGCTGATTCCCTGCGGTCCCATGCTTACCTTGGTCTCCTCGCAGGAGGACTCGATCAAGGGAGCCTTTGACACGATCCCCGCCGGCGTGAGGGCGATCTCGGTCTCGCCCACCTTGAGCAGGATGGAACCTGCGGTCATCTCGATCAAGGCACCGGTTTCTGGTGGACCGACAGAAAGCGTGAGCCCGGCTGGGGTGAGCGCGATGGCTGCCAGGGTTGCCGGAAGCCCATAGGCAAGAAGGACGCCGGAGGGGGTAATCATGATCTCGGATCCACCTGTTTCCGGTGGAGCGCTCATGCTGATGACCGCCTCGGGGCCCGAGGCAACCACATCAACCGATCCGCCTCCCGGCGAATTGGTCGCCCAGACGGAGCTTCCGCCAGTTTCCAGCTTGACGGATTCGGCACGAAGGCTGGCCGATGAATCGCTCCCCATCGCATAAAGGTCAATCTGGCCATCGAAAGCCGTGACGAGATGGGTGGAGACATCAAAGATCTGGGTTGCGCCCATCGCGCTTAGGTCTGGCATGTGTCGCTCCAAATAAATTTCCGGCGGCAAAGCTCTTGATTGATGGATGAAGGTCAGGCTTTTGGGCCCAAGGAGGCCAGGTTCGTCGAGTCCTTGATGGCCTGTTCGGAAATTTTCAGCACCTTCTCGGTGGCAACCCGCTCCTCGGATTCGTAGGCAAGCAAATCCCACTCCAGATCACCGATTTCCTGCTGGATTTGGCCGATTTTTATAGGGACAAGTTCGTTGCAGAAACTAATGGCAAGAAATCCCTCCAAATTGCTGATTTGTTTTTTTTTCCTCTCGATCGTGGACTTGGCGGCCTCTATCTTTCCCTTGATCTTGTCGAGTTGCAGGCCGGTGAGCCTGGCTTCTCTTTTGGACTTGTAATAGGCCTGCTTAATGACTCCTGTTTCCTCGCGGATTTCCATGGGTATCGACGAGTAGCCCATGGTATGCAGGAATTTGGCCAGATATAGCCACTGGGATTCAATTTGTGGGACAAGCAGCATCGCCCATTTCATGACGGATGCGTTGTTTCCGACGACATCCGAACTGGAAAATTTCCATATGTGTTTTAGGCACAGTATTGTCGTGGTAAGGGCCAGGGCGCCAAGAACCGCGGTTATCGCTGGCGCGTAATAAAGGCCTTTGGCCCCCATGGTGGAGAAGCTGTCGATATTGACGCCGTCTGGAACCTGATAATTTGCCTCAATTTTATTATTTGAAAATTCAAAAATAACCGAGTCAGAAAAGTAAGTGAAATAGGTCTTCTTGCCAAAGACCATGGCCGTGTCGCCACCGATACCCGTTACCAGGCCAGACCAGCCCACCTCGCTGTCTGGGCCGGATTTCAGTCGCTTGATCAGTCCCCACCAGGGACAGATGATTCTCACGCTGTTGCCCATCAGGTTGTCGGTTCTTCCACCCAGGGGCAGTCCGATGATGTTGTTGAAGGAACTGCCTTGGATGGTGGTCCAGATGGATTTGGAACCAAGGGATTCGTAAGTGTCTTTTGCCCAATTGGCTGCTGAAACGGTTCCCTTGCCGACCAATTCCCAGATTTTGGGGTAATCGACCGGGTTGCCAATGGGGTCCTCATAAAAATCCATCAATCATTCCCCTTCGGGATTAGCCCTGGAAAGTCATATCCAAATCTGGACGCATGCTCACTTGGAAGCTTTCCTGGTGCGCGATGAAGCTCTTTTCCGCGTGGATATGCACCACCTCGCCGTTGGCCTCGTCTGACATCAGCATCAGGTGAAAGTTTTTGGTGGGGTCGCCATTTTGAGTCAGGCTTTTCCACCCTGCTATGTAGCGGTGCTCGGGCAGCGGGAACGGCGGCATGTTGGCCGAGTTGTACAAGCTACCCACCACGATGGGCCGGTCCGGGTCGCCGTTCTCGAAGGCCACCACCACCTCGTGCCCCACCCGCGGCCAGAACATTGCCCCCCAGCCGTTGCCCGCCCATGACTGCGCCACGCGCATCCAGCAGGAGGTGGACGGATTGGAGCGATCCCACCAGAACCGCACCTGCACCCGGCCGTATGGGTCCACATGCATCTCGCTGTCCGGCGGGCCGATGACCACGCCGGTGAGCACACCCGCGATGGCCGGCCTGGGGGGAATGGGCCAGATACCCTGCCGCAGGTCCAGTGGGGCGCACACCGCCCGCACCTCGGCCTTCAGCGTCGAGGGTTCACCAGCCCAATACCGGCCCTCCATCTCCACCGTGTGTTCGGCCGATACCACCAGCCAGTCGCCATCCTGGTTGGGGTGTCCTTGTAGGCGAAACGCGTGTCCGGGGGCCATTTGGCAACAGTTGCCGGTCACCTCGGCCCGCACGGTGCCCGAAACCATCGCCCTCATTCCGGCTTCCGACTGGGGCCGCTCGGAGGAAAACATGGAAGGAATCGCGTGACTATCTTCCCCCCCATTTGAGGTGACGCTGTCAAAAAAGTGCGACGCGGAAAGCTCATCCTGCTCCCAGGGGGCGATGCCCAGCGCCGACTTCAAACGGATGGAGCCGGCCATCACCTGCGAGGGTGCCCCCGCGGAACTGCGTATCTCCTGGCCCGACACCTGGAAACTGTGATCCGTCACCTCGAAGGAAGGAGGGCAAAGGGTCTGCGCCAGTTGCCAATCATGGATGGCCGTTGAATCGATGGTGCCGCCTGCCGCGCGGCGGAAGGGGACCGCCCCCAATTCGGGCGCCCCCACCGAGGAATTGTCGCAGATCTTGAAGACGCGCCCGTCTGTCCCGTGGATCCAGAACCAGGTCACGCCCGACTCGGCGCAGAGCCGCCGCAGGAATTCCCAATCGGTCTCACGGTACTGCGTGCAGTAGACCCGCGTGGGTGTCTGACCCGCGAAATTGCTGGAGATCCGCCCCGACCGTGCGAAGGCTGGCTGCAGCACCTGGTCGATGATTTGCGTGGCCGACAGGTTTTGGAAGATCCTCGACCGGCGCACCAGCGTCAGCAGGTGCGCCGCGGGCACCAGCGTCATGGAGTAGCTGTCGAACACCGCGTCGCCGGTGCCCTGGCGCATCTCGCTGATGATGCCGCTGTAGCACCGCTTGGCTCCGCCCGGGAGTGTCAGCTCCACCCGGGCCTCGGCGCCCAGCAGCTTGGAGAAATCCACCGGAGTGCCGGCCTGGGCGACCAGCCCCACCCGGAAGGCGTAGGTGCCGCCCATCTCCTCGCCGCCCCGCAGGCTGGTGGCCAGCAGGGTGTTCTCGTCCAGCGGGGTGAAGACCTGCAGCGGCGAGTTCTGTTGGGAAAATGCGGCCAAGGGACTCGCCTCCTTGATCATGAATCACACTTCCCAAATGAATCGCGGCTGGACAGGATATTCATGGGACTGTTGTGTGAAACCCACAGACGCAAGAACTCGGACCGGACCCACTCACTCGGAGTCATCTTCTAAAAGGCCGTCCTCCTGGCCGGAAAGCGGCGGCGGAACCGCTTTCCAGTTGTCCCAGATGTTGCCATGGGTGTGCGGAGTGGTGGGCAGCTTGGGGGCCTCGGCGGGTAGGAGCCAGTCGCGGAGGGTTTTGCCGGGTAAAAATGCGGGCGCTTTGAATTGATCCGGCCGCCTGAATTTGGGCCGTGGAAGGGCCGGTTTGGGTTTGTCCTTATCCTTTTTAATGGCTTCACGCCCTGAGGTGATTTGCTGTTCCATTCTCATGGACAAAGATTCCGCCTTGGCCAGGAGGTCGTCCTTCTTGCCACGCAATTTTTCAAGGCGGGCCAACGCCCCATCCAATCTACCTTGTGCAGCCTGAAAAACCCCGGGAAGAGTCGCTTCCAGTTCGCCTCGCTGCGAATCGATCTGCCCTAGCAATTCCTCCAGCAGCGCCCGGTCTTCGCCCGTTCTCGAATGGAGGGCAGCTTTTTTCATGTGCCCGACTATCGCATCACCTGCGCTAAAAAATTCCCGCATAGCGGCCATCGGATCGGTGGGTAGCTGCGCCATATAAGATAGACCCTTTCCGGTTTTTCAAGAGAAAATCATTCCACCATGGTGATCGGGGCATCCACCGACAGCATTCCGTCCAAAGCCTGGGTGAGCATGGCGGTGTTCAACTCAGTGGAACCCTCGAATTCGGATGTGCTGGTGGGGCCCTCGGCGGTTACACCCTCCACCCCCACATTCATCTCCACCTCGGCGGCGGTGAGGTTATGCCCCTCGGCAGTCATTTCCCGCGTGACCTCGCCAACTTCCTCTGTGATGCCCTCGGGGCTTATCACCACATTGGTGTCGTCACAGTTGATTTCAACACTTTGAGCCGTGGTGACAATGCCCTCGGCGGTCATGGTCATCTGGGTTTCACCCACCTTGAAGGTGATGGATTCGGGCGTCATGGTGATGGAGCTGCCGACGGAGGGGTCCCCGAAAGTCAAAACCATGGAACCTTCGCCCATGGCTATGGCCCCTCCCAAACCTGGAATTCCATAGGAAATCAAAACTCCGTCCGCCCCGATGCCCATACCTGAGTACAGTTCCCCTTCTAAAGGAGACGCGTTAAGGGCGATGGATGGATTCGACCCACCAGCGGAAAGGTTCACCACGCCCCCTGATTCCGCCTGCTCTAGGAAAATGGATGCCGAGGAGCCGGTTTCCTCCAACTCTTCGGTGAAGGCTGAAAGTTCAATCGATTGGCCACCTAGCTGGACCACGGAATCAAGGCCGACAGATCTAACCTGAACCAGCCCCGCCAAGGCGGAAACATAAAATTCCGCAACACTGTGGAACTCGCTGTTGAGGTTGAGATTGATGGGCATGTTCGTTCTCCCTTGGCTGGCTGCTTAGGCTGAATGGAAGCCTGCCAAACTCATGCTTGAAAGGACGCCTGCAATCGCTTTTTCTCTTGCAGCGAACTTGGTCTTGATATCCTGTGCCGTCTGGGCCAACTTAGTTTTAAGGTCTGAGATTTGCTGAATGGTTTCTGGAGCAAAAATTAGGAAGCCTGATGGGCCAGGCATGTCTGCCATGGGTTCCAGCCTTGCCAATTGAGCCTCCATGGTCGCCATTTCATTTTCCAGTTTTGTGATATCCCTATCTAAAGCTTCTACCTGATCCATTACCGTTGCCGGCACTGCCTGCGTCTGAAGTTCGACGAATTCCAGAAGGTAAAGCCAACGGATTTCAAAGAATGAAATGGCATTCGCGGCGTAAAAAAGGGCGGTTTCGACCTGTTCATTTGCCTCGCTGACCAGTTTGCCATCCTCGACCGACTGGGACTGGGCCTGGCTAGAGTTGTAGATGCCGTTTGAGCTGCTGTAGAAGCGCAACGCCAAAGCCCCGCCCAGCAGGAGTAGTGCCCCAAGGCCAAAACACAATTTCACATAGAATGGCATGATGTCGCAAACGGTGGCGTCAACACCAACCGCCCTGAGTTTGGTGATCAAGGCTATATCATTGGGAGCTAAAACCATCCCGGAGGTTTTATCCACTGTTTGGGCTTTCAATGGATGGGTGGGGGTAATTGTTATCGGCGCTGAATGGGTGCGTTTGACCTCAAAAGCTTGGCCGTAGTACAGGAACCCGTTTTTGTTGCCGAAAACAAGCCCGGTGTCGCCGCCAATACCGGTGACCAGGCCCTTGAAAATTGGTGAATTGGCGATCGTTGCTCCCCCGGGCCACTGGCCCATGAACAAGACCAGCAATTCTTCCCAATCAATGACCAGCTTGACATCGGTGCCGTATATGTTGGTGAATCGCCCACCGCCAATGAAATACTGGATTCCATCGCCAATCACGGAACTGTAGGAAGTGTTGATGACGGGTTTGCCGCCAAATTCAACATTGGCGATTTCTAGCGGCAGTCCGATGGCTTCCCAAATGGGCATCTAACAAATCTCCAAAGTCATCCCTGGAAGCTGCCGTCAAATTGGGGCCGCATGGAACATTGCTGGTTCTCTTGGTGGGCGATGAACATGCTCTCCGCATGGATGTGCACCACCTCAGCCCCCTGCTCGTCTGACATCAGGATCTGGTGGAAATTCTTCGACGGGTCGCCACCTTGGGTCAGGCTTTTCCAACCCGCTATGTATTGGTTGGAGGGCAGGGCATAAGGCGGCATGTTGGTTGAGTTGTACACGCTGCCCACCACAATGGGCCGGTCCGGGTCGCCGTTCTCGAAGGCCACCACCACCTCATGCCCCACCCGCGGCCAGAAGCACGCGCCCCAGC
>Ga0255176_1000625_pt1 | contig 12365 bp, 9 predicted proteins | sample Atl_Atlam_RepA_8_2_FD_183622 | JGI IMG/M metagenome (GOLD analysis project Ga0255176, IMG submission 183622) | Freshwater microbial communities from Altamaha River, Georgia, United States - Atl_Atlam_RepA_8d | ecosystem: Environmental > Aquatic > Freshwater > River | place: USA: Georgia... | reverse complement strand
CGCAATATTTCTGGATCATTTACTATTACACTTGCAAGCGATGTTTTAGTAAATGGCGAACCAGACAACACCGGATATTTAATCAATATCTCGCGAGTTACCGTGCATATAACATTGTCATATTCATGCTTTATCGGTAAATATTGCACTAATAATTCTGGGCTGATGTGATATGTATTTCCGGTGGTTGGCAACATGTCGTTTTTTAACAACCATTCTAATAGTTTTGGCCTGTTTTGCACATAATCATGTATTTGATCTCTTGTGCCAGTTTCAAGAATATCAGAGCCGTATATTTTACGCATGTATTCCGTTATACGTCCACTATATATTAATGATGCGTATTTGTATTTACAGTCTGTAGTGGCAGCGTATTCGCGAATTTTAAAGTGTAATTCTTTGTTTACCATCCAGAGATTATATATATCGCTTTTCAGCATAAGCATAATTTTAGGTAAAACGTCATACATAGAACTCGAGAACATGTTGTTTGGTTGATAAAATATAACTCAAATTCAATTTTAGTATAAACCATATTCGCGTGCGCATAAAAAATGTAATAAATGCTTTATGCAATCAATATAGCTTGTCTAATATTTTGACAAATATATGATTTAGTAACATCGTCAATATAATCGCGAATAATTTGCAAATTATATGCGCTAACATGTTTAAATTTACCGATTTCAGTGTCCGTAAAATCTCCGCAACTGGCATAAACTATCAACGGGATTATCCCTTTATATGCGAATTTTTTGTGGCAGATAAGGGTCCTCATATATCTTAATACATTAATATATGGGTACCATTCGTCGGAAACTCGCATTGGGTTATACTCACTGTTAATAACATACGCTATCGCAATCGCACATTTATCCGCAAATGCCATATTGTCTAACTTATCACACCAATCCTCATTATCGATAAACGATATTACGCCTAGATATTCTGGATTATATTTTATGCCCATATCCATAGCAGACAACCCGTTTCCATGATACGCAATTAAACCGCCCGCTTTCACACCAATGTCGCGACAAATATTTATTGTGTTAATAGAATGTGGCAAGATATGCAATATATTTGGGTCATTCGCGATTATTTCCATTAACGACGTTTCTACATAATTACACGATGATAACTCTGGATACTTAATTAAATCGTCGCGCGTTATATCACAAACAAGATTCTTATAATCGTATTTAATTGGTATAATTCGTGCCAATAATTCTGGTTTAATGCGGTATATCATCGCCCGTTCAAACCATCCATTTTTAATTAACCATATAAGCAAGTTTTCGTTTTTTTGCACGTAATCGTGTATTTCAATCTCACTACCGATATTGATAATATCAGACCCATATATTCTGGTTATATAGCATGGGTCAGAAATGTTTATTATGCGAGCGGCATGTTTAGATCTACACTGCCTAGTGTACGCATATTCGAGCACTTTTCCTTGTAAATTTTTTGATGTCCAGTACATATTGATTATTTCGTATTTCAACATACTAAAGATAATCGGCAATACATCATCCATAGGTTGCGAGAACATCTTGTATTATATGCTAAAAAAATTAATAATATTCAATTTTAGATCACATTATAGCAACTTTTGATATTTTCGTAGATGTAATTCGTAGAATATTCGTCTTCATATCTTTCATATAATTGCCTAATATTGCGTTCATATTGGACATTGTACCGCTTATATAGTTTTAATATTTCCATATCGCCATCAGATGCAAGTAAATATATGCCTACCAGAGTAAACATAAGCCCTTTATCTGATACCATACACTTTTGCATGTTTCCACGAGCAATTACTCTTAATGCAATCACGCAATGGTGTATTTGCGTATAATGGTTATATGAGTATGCAAATCTGCCAGATGTTAGCACACATTTCACCCCAATAGCCGCGACTTGCACGATATTTGCAGTTGGTATAAGGTCAAAGTCATATGTCCCAATAGTGAGTAAATTTATATACGAAGGGTCATAAACAAAACTTTCATTTATGCCATGTTCAATACCAGCGCAATATGCAATCGGAGCATGTAGTGTCTGATCTAAATTATTAAATGAATCTAACACTATTTCACATAACCTGCTAGCGATGCGCGGATTTGCCAGATTACAGATGATATCTGGATTGTACACTAAAACAGCGGATGCACTTTCAACCGCCATCGGACAATTAAAATAATGCGGGTTATCCAATAAATCGTCGCGAGTTACCATTACGTATATATTATCGCCGCTATATTCGTATAAGCAATGCTTTTCGATAATGTAGTTTTCAACGATAATATTACAATTCATCACAGCAAAATTATTGCGAATTACCCACACCAACAAGCTTTCGTCTGTATTTATTTTGTGCAATAATACGTTCATATTATCGGTATAATCATCATCAGAGCTTATGTTTGTACCATATATTGCATTAATATATTCCACATAATTATTTGAATTTAACATAGGGTCAGCACACCGTTTTTGGCATAGTCGCGAAAACGCAAAACGCCTGACTTTCGTATAAAACTCATGGTTTACATATAACAGATTCACGATATCTTTGTCGGTTAGTTGCAAAATACAGATAAATATATCGGAAATAATGTTTTGTAAATTCATATTTATGACACACAGGCGCTGTTATTCAATTTTAATACGGACGTGATACGCACAAAATTGAATTTATAATGGTTTTGTTATATATAACATTTAAGATGGAAAACTTTGAATTGTGCGACGTATATCCAAATATATTTTCACAAATGCGATTTGACGTAATACCATTAATGCTTACAAACAAATATTTCCACACGCAAGTACGCATATTTGCGAATACAATTGACATAGATTTTGACGTATTACGTTCAATACCATCTATCGACATAAACGAATATATTGCCAATATATTTAAAATTCCCATTACATACCACGATCTGGTGACTGGAGTATCATTGCAACTATGGGACTACATATTAGAAAATACTCATTTATTACGATGGACATTAAAAAGTATACCACGTATTTCGGTACCATATAGGGCAACCATATCAAATGTAGCCGATATTATTGCAACTAGACCAGTACAAGTAGACCTATTAGGCCAGAAAGTACGAGGTATAAACGTTGTCGTGACCGCTAATAATGTGGCAAAATACCCGGCATTGTCGTGTAATAAATATTGCTTTGAAAGTATCGGGAAATTATTGATAGAAAACCCAGATAGGATAGTGCAGTATACCTCGAAATTAAATGTAGTCGATAGCTTATTGCTCGCGAAAATCACGTTTGATACTCTTGGGTTGCCGTTAGATGTAGCGAAACATGGCAAGATTAATCAGCGGTATTCGGTGATTGCATATATGGTGGACATGAAAAAAGCGTATGTTGCCGGATATAAATTTAATCCGACATTTACGTGCGGTGTACGACGACTCAAATCTGTATGTGAATTCTTGCCAACGCTTGATGATTATTCCGATATTTGCGTATCGTTGTTAATGTTATTAATTATCATTAAAGACCCTAGCATAATTACGCAAAAGAATACGCAATTAATGCCATTTATTGAAGCATTATTGTCTATTACGCACCCAAATACTGTGCCCATGTTATCACCAAACCAGGATATAGCGAGACAAATATTTATGTACTGTTTCGATAAAAATGCATACGGCCATTTTATTATTAAGCGCAGTTCCCTTAATTCTCATATTGTTGTTGGAAAGATATCGAAAACACATAAACGATTTATAGAAAAATATGCAGAAAATATCATGAAGAAACTGGCATAGCGCGATTTATTTTTTATATGAGTATGCCCAATTAATCTTGCGCGACTTTAATAACAAAATCATCTGGATCAGCGTCTTCATCTATCTCAACGTCAAACGCATCCATATCAAACGCATCTCGTTTCTCGTCGTCTTCTTCCTCTTCCTCCATTTCTATAATTTCTTCACCGACTTCGAATTCTGCATATTTTGGCTCTTTACCTAATACGGCGTGATTAAAGTCACCAGCTTTGCATAATAAACTTTCTGTTTTGAGAATATGAGCGATGTATTGCGATACAAATAACTCGCGTATTTTTTCTGTCTTTGGTGCCGACATGAGCGCTATGTGCAGCAGTATTTTGCACAACATATTTAACGTATAATCGACCAGTGCTCGCGGATTCAGATGATATTCGATATTTTCCCATTCTATCTTTAGGCCGATAAGTGGCAATTTGGATATAATTGGCTCAAGTTCGGCGCGATTTTTTCCACTGGCTTCTATTAATTTGTTTAAAAAATAGCATGGCTTTTGTATGTGTATGAGATTTCGTAATTGGTTGTAATATATAATCGCCGTATTGGCATAACATTTTATCGATGTAATACGATGAGCAGTTTTAAATTCGGGCACCATATGAACTACTCCTGTCGCGATAGCTTCGTCGTAATCCTTATCAATCATATCTCCGAGCGCTTCTAGCTGGTGTAGCGGAATATCGAATTTATCGCATAATATTTTAACATATTCTTGATCTGAATGCAGTAATTCTCGCGGTTTTTCACTGTAATCTGGTATCGTAAAATCTGTGCTAATACCACTATCAGGATTATATTTTGAAATATATTTCGTGATATATGTGTTTTTATCCGCGGCACTCATCTTCGCAGCCGGAAACGTTATTCCGCATTTTACGCATTTATCTGCCGTATATTCATGCGACCCGCTTACCGGACATCGTATCGTGAAATATCTGTAAAAGGATTCGCGCTTGCTGTTTATCATAATTTGTTTCAAGACTTTATCTTCATCTATATCGGTAATTGCAGATTTTAGGGTGCCACATACGCCACATTTCCAGTCAATTATATCAGACTTTACTATTTTACCATCTGCAAGTTGTTTACGAACATCGGCAAGCGGTACACTCTTATCACCGACAATACAAGTATTCCAGTTATGTTGTTTACCGTTTTCATCGTAGACATATTTATACGCAAACTCACCTTTCAATTTGCCAGGCAACACACGCGCGGACAGATCGCGAACACTAGTAGAAAGTGGTATTAATCGGTTGGAATATCTGTAATGTCTTGCCAAATCTCGCGACTTTTTGACCAGCCTAACGAGCCTAAAATAATCTTTATACGAGTCATTTAATTTAACTACAGCTTCACCATATTCAGTAATTTCAACAGCATCGTAAGCATATTTGCCGCTTAGCCCGAACTGGCATGACGCGAACGGCGTGGCCATTTCGCTAAGTGCAAGTTGTTTGGCAAATCCGCTTTTATCGGCTAATATCTGTGGGTATGACCATTTACATACGGCGCTGACTATATCGCTAATATTTGTTAATTCGCTTGGAACTACTATATGCCCAAATATGTTTGTACCGCTGTGCTCAAGTAATTGGTCAAACGTTTTATCAAACATTTTTGGTAGGTATTGCAATATGACACGGTCACTTAGCGGCACATTTTTAACGCGTAATGTGATATTTACTAACGCAGAATAAGTATATGTTGTTAATATTAGTTCTGCCAGTTTTTGCGCTGTCGGACGTTCAGCAAATTTGACCGTAGTTGCCTGTGTAAACAGATTGCCAATACCGCTGAATATGCTAATCATCATCGTTTTGATTTCATTTATGTTTATTTCCGGTATCTTGTTTATAAGCGCGATTTTATGATTTCGGAATTGCAAGATAGCGGCACTTAATACACCTGGCGCAGATTTATTTGGCTGTCCAGCAAATTCGCCTGGTATAGTACCATTTACAATTAAATGCACGACGGCTACGTATGCAAACATCGCCGAATATAGTTTTTTACGCGCTTTTATGTTGAAATCTGTGAGCGTTTTTGATTTATGCAACTTCTGCTGGTACTCAAATACATAAGGGTAAATCATAGTTGCTATTTTTTCTGCGAGTGGTTTAATGACGACAACTTTGCTCATATTAACCGATGCACACGCACTATATGTTTCTGCCCATATTATATCCATAAGTTCGCTATCGACTTTATCATTCGCATTTTGCAGGTTGCTTGGCAACTCATGTTTAGATATTAACTCAGTCCCGCATATTTTGCAGTTTCCGTGTACCGCATATTTGTACATTTGGTTACGGAAATCATTTGGCGAAACAGAAGTAATCTCACATACGAGCCGATCAATTTCGTGTGGACATATTATATTCTCACCACATTGCGCGCATTTAATATATGAATTTGTAATATCGTGCAAAATTCCATCGCTCGGCTCAACATAATTTGCGCCCAAAAATGGCCGTAATCGCGAATATATGTTTTGCCTAGATTTAATATTTACCTCAGTCATAAACATTGCCATTAGCATTTTATGTTTACATTTATCTGCGGCGGCTGCGTTCGCGAGTAGCATTTCTTCGTTTGCCTTAATTTCTGCCAATACGCGCTCGCGATCAGGACCGGGTATTAAGCCGAGTATCTTTTCAGGTTTGATATGTTTTATTCCGTATCTTACCAATTTCTCATATTCTGGCGATATAATTTTGTATAATTCTGGGAACATTTCTGCAGTAATAAAAAGTATGTTACGAACCTCGAAATAGTCGGATTTGCGTTTTAGTTGAATCGCTTTATTTTGCGCTGATTCGGCTATTTGCTCGCGAAATTGTGCGAGAATGTTGTCCCAATCTTCTTTACCGGCATACATAATATTGTATAATCCTAGTCGTGCCAGTGTTCTCGCAAACGCAATAGGCGTATTTGGCAGTTCAAGCTTAATTCCGTTTCGTATAATTTTCCTAATATCCGCATATTCAGCGGTTTGAGCGGGCGTTTGTATCTTTGGCGGTGTCAGTTTTGTCATTAACGGAAGCCGGTGGCTTACCGCCATTGTCATGTCGACGTGATTGTAATGAGTCACAAGGCTCGTAAAATACTTAATTGCCCGTTTGATCATTTTGTCGTCATTTGGCGTTATAGTGGAAAATGGATGCGCGATCGGCCCAACAAGTTCGCGAGACAGTTTTTGACTACATTGGCTGTTGATTTGAATGTAACCGTGATTACGAGGATAACCAATTGATGCACCAATTATATTGTTTCCGCGAAAATATAATGGCGAATGTATAATAAATTCTTTAATGGATAGTGTTGTCTCGCGAGCTTGACCGAGATAAGTTTTGTTGTGAAGGCACATTATTTTATGCGTGAATTGCTGTTGTTGTAAGTCGTCCATGCCAACTTTTAACGAGTTGATTACTGCCAAACAAGGCAAATCTGAACCTGCGACACTATTTACTGAGACAAAATAAGTGGTCAAAAGCGAACAAAGCTTGCGTAACTGCAATAAATCATCTGTTTGGCTGTTTAGTGTTGCGTGCAGGTACTTTTCGCGCAGAAATAATTCTAGAAACGATTGTTTTCCTACATAGTCTAATTCATACAAATCCAGCTGATGTTCGAGGTCTGATTTCTGTACTACCGCATCAGGATCATTTACATTATTTATAAGCACGGTAATTTCTTCCATTATAAATTATACTTTATTATATATTTGAGATATAGTATAAATACATTATAAACAATATGGAAACCATTGTTGATTTAGCCAATTTTATTAAATCAAACAATTCCCATACTTTACTTGAAATGCAAAGCATGCTTAAAAAACGACTCGGAGCTGGGTTTAAAGTAAACAAACTAGATCACGATAGTGAGTACGAGGGACGATTATGTATTTCTTTTTCGTCACAAGAGCCAGGTACCAGCGAGGTGAAAAAATATGCCAATGGGCTAGTATTCGAGTATCCGAGTGGCAAAGTATTATCTATACCTAATCAGCGAATTACCAGTTTTCCATCAAAAACACAAATATCTGACAATTTTTTGTTTTACGATATTATCAATGGTAGTACTGTGACACTTTATTGGTATGGCGGTTGGAGAATTTCAACCACTAACGGAATTGATATGGGTGGCGTATCGTGGATCGGAAATAAGACATATGGATGTTTATTATATGAAATCGCCGAAAAGTGCGGAATAAAAAATATATACAACGACTCGCGACTTGACCGTAATTGTAGTTATACATGTATCTTATACGCTCGCGAGTATCACTTAATATCACAATTACCCGATAAGTTGTATTTTATATCTGCACATAATTGCGCGTCTGTAAATAATGGCAATACGGTAGTTAATTTGCCGATCCCGGCTGGTTTGCCGATGCAAATTCCGCGAGAATTTAAGATGCGAAAAGGCGGCATGAACAAAACAGAATACGTCAATATGCAGATTCGCAGCTCTACGAAAATGTTTTTACGCAACGGCTCATTAAATTTGGGTTATATTATCCGATCTGGCAATAACGGCGATTGCTATATGCTTGAAAGCGATCTTATGCGCGTCATTAAACGTATGACACACGAAATGCCACGTGATCGGGATATGCGAGTAAACGCCGATAACAGATTATTATACATAGCACTGCGTGCATTTTTAAACCCGCTATATAAAGACCTTTATCTTAAATTAAATCCATCTGCAGGCGAACTTTACATAAAATTCGCGAGTTTCGTAAACTCATTATTGTCAAAGATTTTGTTAATTTTGATGCAAAATTCTCTGCCAAAGATTATTTACGACGAAACGCCGCTGAGCATGGACATGATCGCATTAGAGATATCACACAAAATGACAGAATGCGGCGCGTCATCGAATAAAAGTATTGACATAATAAAAGACTCGTTGCTATCGCCAGATAAATTGCCCATTTATTTTAAATATTTGTCGGCACATGAAAATAATTAAAAAATATTATTTATCCGATCATGTATAATATTGTAAAAAATGACTGATATGACTAGTAAACATAGTGACGCGATGACTTATGCTGCAATGAAACGCGGCAATGGGGCTCTTTATTATGCACCAAGTTTAACAGGCCGATTGCCATTAAATGACACATGGAATTCACATGGAGAACAAACGTTCGGGAATATAATGACAAATTCATACGATAATTATCAAACCGTTTACGGCGTGCCAGTACGTGTAAGTGCATCAGAACATCTTACACAACCAATGTATTTAAATACTGGTAGACCAAGTGGTAGGCCATTAGTTTACAACTCCGCATTTAACAGAACATATGCGGCTCAACGTATGGGACAGCGTAGAAATGAGTTTTTAGCAAGTCGGGGTATTCGCGGATAAACGATTTTCGATGTCGCGAAGTTGCGCGCGTAAGATTTTAATTTCGTTTTCGAGCGTAAGTATTTCTAAAAATGTCTGCGGGTAATGATTTTTCCATAATTGTAATATATCTGATACGGGTACTTTTATTATTTCGTTATCGTGATTAATGATAATAGTAGTGTTTGTGGTTGTCGCGATAACACCATTTACAGTTAAGGGGCCGACTAGTGTCGAATTTGAGGTGTCTTTTATAGCACGTGACGCCATTTTTTTTGCACATTCGCTATCTGGCTTAAGCTCCATATACACAAGCGCTCCTGGCACTAGATGTTGGGCAGATAATGGCGATATTTTAAAAAAGTTATAATCATATAATCGCTGGTTTGCCATAGAATATACAATAGCCGTAAAAAATATAATTTATAGAAGATTGCTGCTTGCTACCATGCACGCGCCACAGTGACCAAAGAGCTTCGCGCAACGGACGTAACCATTGAAAACCTCATCACGCGGCCGTAACCAACGTGTGGCAAAACGCAGGCTATCGTGAAATAACGTATGGCTTTGCCGATACACGCCGAACGGTCCCCTGGAATCGGTAACGGTCAGTGCTGTGTCGACAAAGGTATGGTATGGTCTTGGCGTGATTGGCAAGCGTGCGGTTATCTACAAATTATATCAAAACCTCCCACACTAGCAGTTCACCAACTAGAACTGCTACTGTACGCGGCACTAACGCGGTTATTTGAACTGCCCCAACTACAATTACCTGTATATGCGTACCCAGACGATCCTGAACTTGAACATCCAGAGTAATCCCCAGAAGGAATATAATCACTGGGTAAATCCATTCTGGATAGTACTTTGTGTACCTTTGCGTCGGAGTAACCTTGTTTCTTTAGGTGAGTCATCATACTTCTGCGAGTAATGGACATTTGCCAATATAATAACTAAGTAAAATCGCATTCAATTTTAATAATTTTCGTTCAAATTCACTTTTTAAGTATATAATAATGGACGAAATATATGATTATACCAGATTGCATAAAGTTAATACATTATGTCGGTATATAGCGGATGGCATAACACTTAAAAGTGACAGTTATAAAAGGATAACTATAAACTTACCAACAACTCATAAAGTGGAATCAGAACACGCTGAAATGATGATCACTATACGGTTGAATGCAGTTATAGATGATGTTGACGATGATTATGATAACGGCTATATCACAAGTAGTATTACAGACGAAAAAGAATTGCAGAATGATTATGAAATAAAAAAATTTGATGGATTAGTAGTCCCGGCTAGTTATGAAAATCCGAAACATATATCTGTTATATATTGTAAGTCGTATAAACTTAAAGGATTAGCTATAGCATTTACTACACTCGGCGGCCCGTTTAATTCTTGCGACGGCGAATTCAGAGCACCGCTATTACTATACGACGATAGGTTAAGTGATGTTATTAAATCGTATACAGATATATTTGATGAATTGATAACCGAAATAGGCAAATTTATAAAAGGTAAATTATGGGATATAGATATTTATCCAAAAATAATAAATTTGGATGATGCTGTTAATTTATTAGCATTTTGTTGGATTATCGATTACGAAGATATATCGCGAAATTACCAACCGAATCATATGAATAAAAATTACGTCAAGCTTATAAGATCTTTTGGCAAAAATATATTTGAAAAATATGGTGGCGAATATATCGATGAAATTCGCGATAAATTACTACAGGTAAACCCAAATGACCCAATTATAACTATAACAGAAGGACAAAAAATGATACCATTAAGCATCATAGAAACATCTTGCCCGATGGATATACGATACACACTTTGGCGCGAAATTGCGTTTGGGATGAGATGGGTATTAATGACGCTTAATCTGGTTACGCCAGGTTTTATAGGCGCACAAAGATGGGAATATATTTATAACACCGGTAAACATAGCTATGACAATGCTGCAATGCACGCAAAATTCAAAAATGCCCGTATCGCTGATGATATTTATAACTTGTTAAAAGACGCAAACCTAAAAACATATCTTGATGGTACGCGCGACTCCGATTACATCAATTCCAAATTTGCAAAGGTGTCGCGAGATATTAAAAACGCAATGGTCAGAAATAGCGAACTTATACGTCTTTCGGGCGTGTCCGTATTGATTACATCTGAATTTATTGGCCGTACATTTGGCGATTTACCAAAATTATGTAACTCAAATATTTACGGTGGCCAACTTCGTCGCGACATACAAAATTACGACATGCACATATCATATGCATTTATGTTAATACATGCACTATTTTGCATGAACGAGCGAACCAAATCGTTTCACTCAGATTTGCACATAAATAACATTACCTTAAATGATATCGGACATAAAAAATCTGGCGCACAAGGAAACCACATCATTGTCGATAGCGCGCATGGCACATACCTCATCAAATATAGTGGAGTCGTACCGTGCATAATTGATGCATCCAGATGTATTACATATGACGAAGAGTGGATAACAAAAACAGACATTTATGGCAGCACAAACGCTTTTATAGCAGATCAAAATAATAAGCTATTACATACGTTTAATAACTGGTATCCGACGCTAATGAACAAGCATGAAAAAGAAATACGTGGCCTTATAGAAAAATCTCCTGCGCTTATGATTAAAATCTTAAGTACTCGCGACATAATACATTCCTTTACTGGCATTTATCAAACGTTTATATCCGCCGATGACTATTTCGACCTTACGTTTTTAGACGAGCAAAAAAGCAAAGTGCTTGACATAACATACGATAAAAACTCGCACCCAATATTACCGCCGCAATCAGCATATATGTGGAAAGAGATCGCAGATTATGCAAAAGAAATATTTTCAAATGCCATCAAATCTGCTTTACGCGGCGAAATAACAGATCATAACCAACTTGAATGGCCAAGCGCGACCATATTATCTCATTTTTTTGCCAAACATAAAATTACTAAATCAACACTGCCCGCACTTAAAAAGGCAATTGCAAATCCAACTCCAGGCGCAGAGGTATGTGGGTATACTTTACCAAATAATACAAATAAAATAACTATTTGCGATTACTATAATTACAAAAATGATTACAATATAATTCCTGATATGTTAT
>Ga0255176_1000622_pt1 | contig 12437 bp, 11 predicted proteins | sample Atl_Atlam_RepA_8_2_FD_183622 | JGI IMG/M metagenome (GOLD analysis project Ga0255176, IMG submission 183622) | Freshwater microbial communities from Altamaha River, Georgia, United States - Atl_Atlam_RepA_8d | ecosystem: Environmental > Aquatic > Freshwater > River | place: USA: Georgia... | reverse complement strand
TTCTGACCCAAAATAAATGTTTGGAATGGGTGTAATAGATTTTCAATTGACAACTTTGTCAACAGCTTCATTACTTTACCATTGCGGTAGAACGAAATATTGTCAAAACCAGAGTCCAACCAATTTTTCCAATTCTGAAGACCGTAGTCTGTATATAAAATTGGCGGCCATGTAACAGTAAGTGGATTCATATTATATTTATACTTCAACACGTGGGCTTGATATGCACTATCTTTACCGCCACTTCCCGGAACTAAGCAATCATAAGAACCATCATTTTTGCGATGCTTATCTAACAGCTTAATGAGTTCTTCTTCTCTCATCCCCCAATCAATGCCATCTTTTATTTCGGCAGTTCTACATGCATCACAAACACCATCTTCGTCAAAGTGCATGGTTGTTTTCTTGCTTTCTTTGGTGTGTTTAAATTCTATTGCCGAAGTTGGTCGCTGATTTGACATAACACACTTTGTGCAAAATCTAACATCGTTAGGCAATCCAAAATACGCCTCTAAATCGTTTTTATTTGACATTATAATAAATTATTATTCACAGCCCAATTTTTATAAATTGAAATTCCCTTTGACGCACTCTTTTCTGGGTGAAACTGAGTAGCAAAAATATTATTGATTTTAACTGAAGAACAAAATTCAACTCCACTATAATTGGTCATAGACAAAATACAAGCTTCATCATTTGGCTCAGCGTAATATGAATGTATAAAATACATGAATTCATTATTTTCTAGTTCCCTAAATGCAGTATTTTTCCAATCTTGATTATATTTAAAAACAGTGTTCCAGGTAATATGAGGGACTTTTATATTTAGTTCATCAATGGCTTCAGGAAATCGTTTAATAACTCCTGGTATTAGATCCAGGCCTTTACCAGCACCAAACTCTTCACTTTCCGTAAAAAGCAACTGTTGACCCAAACAAATTCCAAAAATAGGAACACCTGAATTAACTTTATTTTGAATAGCCGTATCTAAACCATTTTTTTTTAGGTTATTCATTGCCTCGTTAAAAGCGCCAACTCCAGGCAAAATCAACGCGTCCGCATTTAATATTTCATCAAGATCTGAAGTGATTAGTACATTCATGCCTACCGCATCACATGCCTGCTTTACACTATATAAATTACCAAGTTGATAATCAATAATGCTTACCTTTCTTATGTTGCTATTCATTATAATCGACAATCTATTTTACAACTTTTAAGCTTAGTTTTTAATTCTTCAATTGAGCATGGCTCAAATGTATGAAAACTTCTTTTTTGATTTAAAAACTCAACATTTCCCTCTAAAATTGAGGGTTTGGAATCATTTTCTGAGATATAATAATAATGAAAAAGCGAAGAAATCATTGCCGAACTGATATTGCCATCCTTTAAAACATCCACAACATGATTTTCATTTCCTGCGCCTCCATGTGCGATAACAGGAATCCCTACTAAATTGGTTATTTTAGAGGTTAATTCTAAGTCAAATCCTTGTCCTGTGCCTTCCCTATCAACAGATGTAATTACAATTTCGCCAGCTCCTAATTCAGCAACCCTTTGTGCCCATTCAAATACATCTATTCCGGTGTATTCTCTTCCATTATCTGTATATGCCAGATAATTTCCATTGCTTTCTTTAATTGCTTCTATTGCCACTACAATTGTTGAAGACCCAAATATTCTTGTTGCTTCTTTTATCAAATTTGGGTTCTTAATTGCGGCAGTATTAAGACAAACCTTATCTGCACCAGCCCTAAGGACTTCTTTTATGTCTGTTATTGTTCGTAACCCCCCACCAACAGTAATTGGTATAAAAATACTTTTAGCCGTTTCAGAAATAATATCATGCAAACTATTCCTTTCGTAAAGAGAAGCGACGACATCCATAAACATTAATTCATCCGCACCATGTTCATAATAGTACTTTGCAAAATCAGCAGGCTTTCCTAATACTCTTAAACCCTCAAGGTGTATACCTTTAACGAGACTAGGTCCTTTTATGTCTAGCCTGGGTATAATTCTAACTGTTTTCATTTCTCAAGTAATATTCTGCTAAAATCCAATCTAAAGGTGTATCAATATCTATACTACGTTCTTCGGGCATTTCTATTTTTTTAATCTTTTCGAAATCTGATATCTTACTTCTCATTAAAGATTCAATATTCATTAAATACATAGAACCGTTGAAAGCATATACTTTTGGACTAACTTGCCTACTTTCATAGTTGCCTATCTTGCACTTTTTGAGTAATTGATCCTCATTTTCTTCGTATAAAGAAAAATAAGGATTTTCTTTTGATATTTTGACAGAAACAACCATGTCAATTGTAGAATCAAATTCCTCAATTAATTGAACTAAATCTTCTTTTCTTCTAATGGGAGATGTAGGCTGAAGTAACAATATAGCATCAAATGTCTTGTTTATATTTTTATAATAATTGATTGCATGAATCATTACATCATAGGTCGATGCAGTATCGTTAGCTAATTCTTCAGGCCTAATAAACGGAATTGAAATACCTTTCGATTCAGCTATTTTAATTACATTTTCATCATTTGTTGAGATACATATTTCATCTGCATGGCTCATATTTTCCAAGGCAAAATCTATTGAAAACGAAATTAAAGGTTTGCCTCCTATAATCTTAGTGTTTTTTCCCGGTAACCCTTTTGAGCCTTTTCTAGCAGGTATTAGATATAATATTTTCAATTAAACTTAATGTTATTAATGTCAACTTGAGCCTTTTCAAAGTCTTCATGTTTTCCGATATCCAGCCAATAACCAGAAAAAGGAAATGAGAGCACTTTAAATTGTTTTTTAATCAAAGTATCAATCAAATCCGTTGCGTTAAAATATTCATCTTTAGGAATAAAGGCTAGCATTTCTTTTTTCATCAGATAAACACCTCCATTTGAATAGTAAGTATAGGTTGGTTTTTCTTTGAAATTTATAACCTCCCCTTGATTTATTTCCAATACTGCATATGGAATGTTGACTTGATAAGGAATTGCCAAAACAGCCAAATCTGCTTTTTGATTGATGAATTCCAAGAAGAACTGCTCATAATCAATATTCGTTAATAAATCCGAATTTGTAACTAATATATAATCATGTTTAAAATTGCTTATTTGCGCAACTGCACCGATTGTACCCAAAGGTTCATTTTCCCAGACATATTCTATTTTGATATTTTTATGGTTTCCATCACCAAAATAATTCTCAATTTGTTTGCCTAAGTATTTAACCGAGACCCAAAAATCATCTATACCATACAACGCAAGTCGGTTTAGATTATGTTCAATAATTGGCAAATTACCAACTTTAAGTAACGGCTTTGGAGTGGAATCAGTTAATGGTTTTAAGCGTTCTCCTCGCCCACCTGCCATTATTATCGCATCAATTGGTAAATATGACTTTACATAACGAAAGTTAATTACATTGATGACTATATTATTTTCATCAAGAATTGGAATTATTCTGAAATCCTCCTCTCTATAACTAATTATTTTTTGGATGTCGTAGTCGCCTTTTCTTATAAATCGAGGGTTCGGCTGAATAATTTCATCAATTCTACTTTCTAAGGTAAAATCATTTAATAATCCGCGTCTCACATCACCATCAGTCAATGATCCAATTAACTTTTGGTTATTATCAATCACAAATAAAATGGCATCTTGAGAGAGTTCATTTAAAACACCTAGTGCTTGCTTTACTTTACTGCCACTATATATCAAATGTTCTTTAAAGGACCTCATTAAACTGTTTGATATGATTAATTATTAATTCTACGGAATATGGCTTATAGTAATTATTCACGCCTAAATAACTAGAATTAATTAATGCTTCTTCAACTGATTCTATAATTCCTTGTTTGACAAATGGAGTATTAATAACATTGTGACTTTGCAATCGACCTTTCTGTCTTTCTCCTACATTCACTACATATTTACCAAATGAGGCAGCCTCAATTATTCCACTAGATGTATTTCCAATTAATATTTTAGAATAATACATAGCATTAAAATAATTTTCTTTTCCAAAGTTTTCAATACATAAAACTTGATCTGGAAATTCATTTTTCAGTAAAACAATTTCTTTTCGAAATACAGAACCTAAAGTATCTGCATTTGGCATGGTAATCACTAGAAATAATTTTGAAGCTAAATCAGAAAGCGCTTCTCTCATTTCGAATGCATACTGTTCGTTCTGTTCTAATTTAACTGTTTCAGGATGAAACGTAATTAATGCATAATCTTTATGCGGAATTTTAAATGAATCGAAAAAAACAGACTTTTCTACAGGTTTAAAATGTTCAATACCATCTAAGCTCAAAGAACCAACAGTAAATATATTTTCATTATTTCCTTTTAAGTGAGAAATTCTTTCAGTAAAAATATTGCTTGAGGTAAAGTGTAAACTCGAGGCTAAGCTAATTTGATGTCTATAAATATTATCAATTGCACCTAACGTCGTTTCCCCTCCATGTATGTGAGCAAATTTTAAATTATAAGGGATGCCAGCCTGAACAGCGGCACTCATTTCAAATCTATCACCCAAACATAAAACCAAATCAAATTTGTTATACTGCCAAAAATCAGCAAATTTCATTACAGTTAATGCATAAGATGTTGCAATTCCTTGTTGATCGTCATTTGAAATCAAAGATGATATACAATGAATTCTAGTAAAATTTTCTTTTCTAATTTCAGATAAAGTAAATCCGTGACTTTTGGATAAATGTGTGCCAAAAGCGATTATTTCAATTTCAAAAATCTTGTCTGTTTGAATCTTCCTTAAAAGAGGTAAATAAATCCCGAAATCCGCCCTTGAACTCGTTAAAACTCCAATTTTCATTCAGCTATCTCTATTAAATCATCCACATCAAAATCTTTATGTGCAATTTTACCAATTACACTATCCCAAAACATTGGAGAAATGCCATTTCCGGGTCTTTTTGTTGTAATATTTGATTCAGAAATAATGTCGCCTTTGCGTATGAATTTTTTAGCTATAATACTCTTTCTGGCAATTTCGATATTTTTTTGCTCTGAAAAACTTGGTTCTTTAATTCCATTGCCTGAGAGCGCATCTTCTATATTTCGTATACAAGTAACCATCTCTGACAATTCATTTGGTTCAAGCGATGCCAAATGATCAGGACCTGGCAAACTTCTATCCAAAGTAAAATGCTTTTCTATTACCCTAGCGCCAAGGGCAACCGCTGCAATTGGCACTTCTATTCCTAATGTATGGTCCGAATAACCAATTTCGACATTGAATTTATTTTTTATCTCTAACATAGCTAATAAATTAACATCTTTCATTGGCGTTGGATATTCCGTATTACAATGCAAAATAAAAATATCTTCTTTCTTAATTCCGGAAGACAAGAATACATTCAATGCCTTTTCTATATCATCTAAGGTCGACATCCCTGTTGAAATAATAACCTTTGAAAATAATTCAGCTGCTTTTCTTAAGTATGGTAAGTTGGTAATTTCACCCGAAGGTATTTTTACCATACTTAATCCTATCTCTTTTAGATAAATTAATGATTCTAAATCAAAGGCCGTTGAAAAAAAACGAATATTCTTCCCTGCACAATAATCTATTAATTCTTTATGCTGGCCCTTTGAAAACTCTAATTTCTTAAGCATTTGCAACTGACTTTCGGTTGCATTATTTGTGTTTTGGACCTGGTAATCTGCTTTTTTTGCGGATTTAGAAACTAGATTTTCGGATTTAAATGTTTGGAATTTAACATAATCAACACCTGCCACCATGGCAACATCAATCAATTGTTTTGCAATCCTCATATCTCCATTATGATTTACCCCTGCCTCAGCGATGATAATTACTTTATCCATTTCTAAATAAATCGACTAGGATTACCTACTATTTTTTTTCCATCCGCAATATCATTCAAAACGACTGTTCCTGCACCGACAATAACATCTTTTCCAATTTTAACTCCCTGTTTCACAAAACTATTAGCGCCTATGAAAGTTCTTTCACCTACATTAACATTTCCTGCTAGGACGGCTCCGGGAGCAATGTGCGCACTGCGTGAAATTTCACATTCATGTTCTATCACACATCCTGTGTTTACAATGACATTTTGACCAATTTTCACCAGTGCATTAATTGAGGCATTTCTATTTATAAAAGTGCCATTTCCAATAGTTGCCGTTGCTGAAATTGATGCCGATTTACTAACAAGAGTCAATAATTTAGCTCCGTTAGCAATTGTTAAATTAAAAATTTTTTCTCGAATTACATTATCTCCTATTCCAATCAAATAATGATGATTTTTATTTTTCACAAAAAAATCTTTTTCCTGTTCATTGCCAAGGAATTCTAGCTGAAATGGATTGTGTTTAATTATGTTTTTTTCAGTGTACCCAATGAGTTTAAACTGATTTTCAATCGCAATGTCTGCAACAACATATGCATGTCCTGAATAACCAATTAATATAACCTTATAATCTAACACTACTTGGAATATTTACAATCCGCTCTGCAAGAAATTGTGCATTTATTTGATCGTCGCGTTGACAGTTTTGGTACATGGGTAAACGATACATCAATTGCCATATGGGTCTTGTCATTACTTTTTCTGCATTTGTTTCAGCTAAAAATAAATCCCTTTCTTTTTGATTTTCTAATTCAACACACATTAACCAATAATTTGCCATGGTTCCGGGTGTTTCCACTCTAAATTTAATACCGGATTTTTCAAAAAAAGACCTATACTGGATTGCCAAAAATCTTTTATTTTCAAGAAAAACAGGAAGCTGCTCAAGTTGTGCACAAGCTAAAGCAGCATTCAAATTGGGCATTCTAAAATTATAACCTAATTCACTATGATAAAATTCGAAAGGGTGATTCACCTTTGCTGTGGTTGTCAAATACTTTCCCTTAGAACCTAAATTTTCATTATGTGTAACAATGGCACCTCCGCCTCCGCATGTGACAATTTTATTACCGTTAAACGAAAAAACACCAATATCACCAATACTACCTGTTGGTCTTCCTTTATATTCGCTTCCCAAAGATTCAGCTGCATCTTCTACAATTGGAATGTGCCATTTATCACAAATTGATTTTAATTCATCCATGTGAACAGGAAAACCAAAGGTGTGCATAGGTAAACATGCGCTTATTTTTCTGCCCGTTTTTTTGTTAAAACAAGAATTATCACGTAACTCTCCATTTTCTTCAAGAAATTGACAAACCGAATTAGGAGATAGACCCATTGTGTCTAAATCAACGTCTAAAAATATTGGCGCTGCTCCATTATGTGCAATGGCATTAGCTGTGGCTACAAATGTGAGAGCTTGGGTGATGACCTCATCTCCAGCATTCACACCTACTAAACGCAACGCAACTTGAATTCCGGCTGTTCCATTTACTACCGCAACTGATTTTTTAGTTTTTGTTAATGCTGACATCATTTGTTCAAATTGATCAACATAAGTACCAACCGAAGAAACAAACGTAGAATCAATTGTTTCTAATAAGTATTTTTTTTCATTTCCTATAAACTTAGGTTCATGCAAAGGGATAAAATCAGTCGATGCGTATTGATTTTGAATAAACGATATGGTATTTTTAAATTTCAAATCAAATTACATTTTTGAATCCAAATATTTTCTTTTTTCGATATGATTAAATTCAGGTATTACCGTTTGAAACAATCTAACTAAGTCTTCTTTATTCCAATCCCAAGTTGTTCTTAGTTTATTTATATTATACAAGAAAACTTCGAGATGAACTTCATCAAAATTAGGTTTAGATTTTACAATGCCTAAATTTTGAAAACGATCTAAGTCTAAAATTTCATCACTTGTAAAAAATTCTTCAAAATCTTTCTCTCCAGTTGTATCACTTGAACTAAAATAACAAGGCCACTTACCTTCATTTATTTTCTTTTGAGCGAAATCTCGGGCTTCTTGTTCGGATTTACAATACTCAGGTTCAAAACCCTTTGACTCTAAAAATTCAACTGCCAAATCTGAAAATTTCATTAGATGTTCATCAGCATTCAACTTCGGGAAAAAAATATCCCCATTATCCCCAAATAAAGTGGACATTAAACATAATTGCCCTGATTCTTCCTTGCTAACAAAGTAGCGACGAACATCATTTGGCGCTACGATAGGCTGGTTTTTCTCAAATCTCATTTTAAACCCATGAAGAAGAGAACCATCTGAATAGGCTACATTGGCAAAACGAGCCGTTGAAATTCTGATCTCCTTACTCTCCCTCATTAAAAATAATTCCATTATACGTTTAGAAGCACCCATCATATTGACAGGATTTGCTGCCTTATCTGTGCTTACACAAAAGTATTTCTTAACTCCTTTTTCTTTGGATTGTTGAATGGTTTTAATTGTATTTAAAATATTTACCTCAATCATTCGCATTAAAGTAAATGGGTCTTTTTCACTACGAACATGTTTAAGCGCAGAAAGATTCAAAACATAATCATATTGACCATCAGCTGCAATAAAGGCATCGTAAATAGAAGATCCGATATCTAATGCGTAAGTTTGAAAATCTCCGTCAATATATCCGAAATCACTTCTCAAATCTCGAACTAATTCGACTAAATTATTTTCGCTTATGTCAACGACATGCAGCTTTAATGGGTTTCGTTTAAAAATTTCTTTTGTAACTGCTTGTCCTATTGTCCCCGCTGCTCCTAGAACTAAAAATCTAGAATTCTTAATTAGATCCTCGCTTTGTATTAAATATTGATTATTCATTGCGACTCAATTTCTTGAAAATATATTCTTTCATTTGGCACATAAGAAGAAATAGATTTCTTCGTCAAATCCCTTTGAAACAATCCATTTGTAATTTGAAAACAATAAATATTTGAAATTGAAATTATTTGAAATGAAGGTAATAAATCACTTGATAAACCAATTGAAATATTAAACTCGCCTCTATTTAACAGTCTTTCTATAATTCTTAACTTAATAGTTATTAAACCCTGTTTATCCGTAGAAAAAATATTTTCCTTCCAGTTCAGTGAATCAAATTCAATAATTACAGTATCATATTCGTCTTTAATTAAAATATGAAGATATGATTTCTGCAAATCACTTTTTTTATCAAATTCCAATACAATGTCAAAAGATTCGTCCATTGAAAAAGTATCTCTTTGAAGCCCTAATTCATCTAAACAATAAATTTTCATCAAATTTATATGCTCGTTAGAAAAGGATTCAAAATCAATATCAAAATACCTTGAAACTTTATTATAATCATTAATTACGTCAGCGACATTTGATTGTAAAATTAATTTGCCTTCCGACAATAAAACTCCCGAATTACACAAACTCTGAACCGCAGCCATATTATGACTCACAAACAACACCGTTCTACCCTCGCCTTTACTGACCTCGCCCATTTTGCCTAGGCACTTTTTTTGGAATTCGGCGTCGCCTACGGCTAGCACCTCGTCAACAATGAGGATTTCACTTTCCAGGTGGGCGGCTACCGCAAAGGCCAGGCGTACGTACATACCCGAAGAATAGCGTTTGACCGGTGTGTCTATGTAGCGTTCAACACCGGAGAAGTCGATAATTTCGTCTAGTTTGCGGTCTATCTCACGTTTGCGCATGCCTAATATGGCGCCGTTGAGGTATATGTTCTCCCTTCCAGTTAACTCGGGGTGGAAGCCGGTGCCTACTTCGAGTAGGGAGGCTACGCGGCCTTTGATGTTGATGCGGCCGGTGGTGGGGGTGGTTACCCTGGACAGGATTTTGAGTAAGGTGCTTTTGCCCGCGCCGTTGCGGCCAATGATGCCCACCGCATCGCCTTGCTCAATTTCAAAATTAATGTCTCGCAGGCTGTAGACGATGTCTGAAGTACCTTTGTCGGCGCGATCGTTGGTTTCGCCGATTTTGAGAAAAGGGTCCTCTTGCTTTAAGACTTTCGTCTTGAACCAGCGTTCCATGTCCCTGGAAATGGTACCCGTACCAATCTCTCCCAATCGGTAAATTTTAGAAAGGTTTTCAACTTTGATGGCCGTATTGCCCATGTTATACCGTATCTACGAAGGTTTTCTCCGTCTTGTTAAAAATGACAACCCCAAGCAGCAGGGCTAACAGCGTGAAAGCCACCGAATAACCAAAAGAACTCACGGTAAATTCGCCCTGACCCAAAAAACCATACCGAAACGCTTCGATGATGCCCGTCATGGGATTGAGTTCAATCAAGGCTCTGTATTTCGCGGGGGCGGCGCTGAGCGGGTAAATCACGGTGGTGCCATACATCATCAACTGTACCCCAAAGGTGATTAAAAAAGCCAAATCCCGGTATTTGGTGGTCAAGGCCGTAATTACCAACCCCAAACCCAATCCCAACAAAGCCATGAGCAGTATCAACATCGGGGAAAGCAACACATAAGCGTTGGGGGTAAAACTGCCGCCCGTATAAGCATAGTAGGCCATCATTAAGAAAAACAACAACATCTGCACGCCAAAGCGCACCAAGTTGCTCACCACAATGCTCAAGGGCATGATCAAGCGCGGAAAGTACACCTTTCCAAAAATATTGGCGTTGTCCTTGAACACCGTGCTGGTTTTTGTCAAACAATCCGCAAAGTAATTCCAAGCGGTAATACCCGCCATGTAGAACAACGGCTGCGGCAGGCCGTCGGTACTGAGCCCCGCAAGGTTGCCAAAAATGAAGGTAAAGATGATGGTCGTGAAGAGCGGCTGGATAAAAAACCAAAGCGGGCCCAAAATGGTTTGCTTGTAAAAAGAAACGAAATCTCTTTTGACGAGTAGCCAAAGTAAATCGCGGTAGCGCCAGACATCCTTCAAATTGAGATCCAACAAAGAATGCTGGGGCTCAATCACCAAATCCCATTCTTTGATTGCGTCTTCGTGCTCCACCTATTTCCGTTTTTTGTTCAACAGCTTCCGTAAATCATTCATCGGCATCAAAATCGGAGCAAACACCAGCTCAGCCCATTTCTTGATTTTCCCAGGTGCCTTCCCATTCTCCCCATAGTACCCATACCCATAGCCATAAGAACCATAGCCGTACCCATAACCGTAGCCGTATCCATAACCATAGCCATAGCCATAACCGTAGCCACTGTGTTGCTGCTTCAATCCGTTGAATACCAAGCCCAATTGGCCGAATTTACCCGAGCTATATAAGGGTTCCAAAATGTTGCGTAAGGCCATCTGGGGCGTATGGTCTTGGCGACAAACAAACAAGCTTACATCCACCAAGGGGCATAACAGTTGGGCATCCGTTACCAGCCCAATGGGCGGACAGTCAATCACCACCCGATCAAACCGTTGAACCAAGGCCTCCAACAATTCCGCGTATTTGTTGCTACCCATGATCAACTCGGAAGGGTTGGGTGGAATGGGCCCTGAGGGAATGACCCAGAGGTTGTCCATGCCCGTCTCAAACAAAACCTCATCCAAGGTGGCATGGCCACCCAGATAATTGCTCAACCCGGTACGTCGGGAGATGTTAAAATGCTTGGCCACGTTGGGTTTGCGCAAATCACTCTCAATGAGCACGGCCGTTTGTCCTGTCAAAGAATAACTGATGGCCAGGTTGGTGGAAACAAAGCTCTTGCCTTCGCCCGGTATGGAACTGCTCACCAACACCTTGCTTTTGTTGGGGATGGCGGTGGCATAATAACCCAAATTGGTCCTCAAACTCCGGAATTGCTCGGCAATCAATGATCGGTTGCCATCTTTCATGACCAGAGGGGAATCTGACTCCACCTGAATAATTTCATCCAAGACCGGAATGTGGGTCGATCGTTCTATTTCGCTGCGGTATTGCAACTTGTAGGTAAAAAAGCGTTTGAGGAACAAGGCCAGGGCCACCAAACTGAATCCAAAGAACAAACTCAGCCCAATGGTTCTACTACGGTTGGGACTCACGGGATTGAAATTGGCCACTGCCGGTTGCAAGATTTGCACATCCCCCAACGTGGCCGAGTATTGGATGGCGGCTTCTTCTCGTTTTTCCAACAAGAACGTATACAACCCATTCTTGACCACTTGCTGCCTTGTGATGTTCAACAAGCGTCTCTCTTTGCTGGGAATGTCCCGCATTAAATCGCCGTACTTGCCCAACTTGAGGTTGTACTCCCGTTTCAAGGATCGTAAACTCCCCCTCACCGTCTGTAAACTTTCCAACAGGCTGCCCTTGAGGGTTTCTATTTCTGCTTTGGCCGCCAACAACACCTCGCTGCGCTCCCCATGGGTGGTTTTTAGGGCCTGTACTTTCAACTCCTCCTCATACAATTTGGATACCAGGCTGGCGGTTTGTCCGCCATCGGGCAAGCCAATCAAACTGGGCACCATGCCGGGATTCTTGCCACGGCCTTTCACGTAATTCTCTACATCGTTGAGTAAGGCCAACTGCAAATCCACCTGACCCAACATTT
>Ga0255176_1000620_pt1 | contig 12497 bp, 8 predicted proteins | sample Atl_Atlam_RepA_8_2_FD_183622 | JGI IMG/M metagenome (GOLD analysis project Ga0255176, IMG submission 183622) | Freshwater microbial communities from Altamaha River, Georgia, United States - Atl_Atlam_RepA_8d | ecosystem: Environmental > Aquatic > Freshwater > River | place: USA: Georgia... | reverse complement strand
GTCTACCCCGTGGTGGTCATCACGGTGGCGGTGGCCATCCTCAGCTTCATCATGATCTACATCATCCCGAAGTTCGAGAAGATCTTCCGGGATTTCCAGATGCCGCTGCCGGAACTGACCAAGTTCCTGATGAACACATCGGCCTGGTTCGCCAAGTACTGGCTGGTGCTGCCTCTCATCCCGCTGGGTATCTACCTCACGCTGAAGCTGATCCGGCTGAACCGCATCGGCAACTACATCCTGGACAGGATGTACCTGTGGATTCCCATCATCGGGCCGCTGATCGAGAAGACGGCCATCGCGCGCACCATGCGCACGCTAGGCACCTTGGTCAGCTCAGGCGTGCCCATCCTGGAGGCCCTCTCCATCGTGCGCGAGACCTGCACCAACGCGGTCTTCGAGCGGATGTACCAGCGGATCTACGAGTCGATCCGCGAGGGTGAAACCATCGCCCAACCGCTCCGCGAGAGCAAGATGGTGGACGACATGGTCACCAACATGATCGATGTGGGCGAGGAAACCGGCGACCTGGACAGCATGCTGTACAAAATCGCCGACATCTACGACGCCGAAGTGGATGTGATGGTGGAGGCCCTGCTGAGCCTGCTCGAGCCCATCATGATCGTGGTGCTGGGTGGCATCGTGGGCCTGATCGTCATCGCGTTGTTCATGCCGCTGCTCAGCCTGCTCGACAAGCTGTCCGGCTAGCGGATCATCCGGGGGAAAGCCGGCACCAGCCGGTGTGGATTCACAACAGGGTAGGGAAGGGGCCTGGCGTCAGCAGGCCGCGCGAAAGGGAGAACCAGTCATGGCGCGCCTGCATAGCACAACCCGGCCAGCCGTCGCCCGCGGCGGTTTCACGCTCATCGAATTGATGATCGCTGTGCTGATCATTTCGATCTTGGCCACCCTGGTCACGCTAGGTGTCAGCAAGGCGATGAGCTACGCCAAGCAGGTGGCCACCAAGACTGAAATGGGCCAGATCGAGCAGGCTTTGGGTGTGGCGGCGATTGAGATGGGCCGGGTGCCTTATATTCCGAGTGCAATTGTTTTAAAAAAAATCCCAAGTCTTTATGGGACATCGACCCTAGATTCCCTGTCTAAACGGGTGCTTACCCAAATGTTCCCAAAATGGACTGATGCTGTTCCAGCAAGTTGGCCTGAAGTGACGCTGGGCCCCGACCAAGCTTATATTTTTTTCCTTAGGGGAATTGATGGTTCCGGTTTTTCTGCAAGCGCCCAAGACCCTTGTGCTTCAGGGGGAAAACGATTCGGTCCTTACTTTGAATTTAAGGCCAACAGATTAGTGCCAGGTAATGGCGGACTGCCTAAGTACAAAGATTACTGGGAAAATTCAAATGCTCATCTGATTGTTTATAGCCAAATGATGGTAGGGCAACCTACTTTCAATGCTTCAAATATTTACGATGGAAAATTTGATGAAATTTCGGGATATCCGCGAAGGCAAATACAAGCTTTCAATCCAGCCACAAAGGTCGGCAAATACTTTATGCCCAAAGGCTATCAAATTTTTTCAGCAGGCAAGGATGGGGGCTGGGGAACTTATCCAGACAATCTTCCGGCCCCAGGGAATCCGCCGGCTAATGTTTTTAATGGATTGCTCCTAGGTTTAGGTGAAGATGATCAATCCAATTTTGCCGATGAACCCCACGGCAAACCCATCAACGATTGAGGTGCATCATGCAAACTGCCGTTGCATCTCGTTTATCACCTTCAAAAGTTCGTCGAGCGTTTAGCTTAGTCGAACTGATGGTAGTGACGGTCATCGTGGTGATATTGGCCGGGTTGGTTGCGGGGGTAGTGGTCAAAGCGGTGGAAGCTTCCCGGACCAGTACCACACTTACCACGATGGAGATCATCAAATCCGGCCTAAATAAACAACTACAGGAAACAGTCGATGCCACAAAAAAAACACCGGATGCAAGTCCAGAATTGATGTACGCCAAACTGAGGCAAGCTTTTCCCGCAACAATTAATCCATCACACCCTAACCCTCCGCCATGTTTATTGGGCGAAGCAAAGAGGGGTTGCTTAATTACTGCAATCAATCCGGGTCCGTTTTACCCACCCTTTCCATCGTACGAAAGAAATATTCCAAATACACTAGTTCAGCCATTCAGTGATGACAGAGACAAAGAGAAAATTAAGAGTATTCTTTTGCGTCTAATTATTGACAAGGGACCAAAGTCAAAGGTTGAGGTGGACCAACTCCCCAAAGGAGCTTTGGGAAAGGTAAAGATTGCCGGCGCCGAATTTGATGCAATTCTTGATGCATGGGGTGACCCGATCGGGGTGGATATTCAGTATTCCAATCAGGCTAAAGCTGAAACGGCCAAGCCAGTAATCGCCATAACCAGCCCCAACGCGGTCATGAAGAACTGAAAGGAGTCTGGGCATGCGCGCACAACCCAAACTCCGAACAGCCTTCACGCTGGTAGAACTGCTGGTGGCTGCGGGCATCATCGCCATGCTGCTGGCTTTGGTGGCCATTAGTTATCCCAGCATCAATGAGCGGGAGCAGCTTACCCGGGCTGTAGATAAATTACGCACCGGCTTGTTAACAGCCAGGCTTTGGGCCCGGCGAGATAATGTGGTCACTGGGGTGCGGTTTGAACAAGATACGTCTGCGTCACCTCCCAAATGGGGATATTACTTTACCCAGCAGCCTTTGAGCAGCGATTTAAATGGCTTCAAAAACAACTACAATGTAAATTCGAGGTTGATAACCGTAGAATTCCCCCCAATTGTTAACCCCAACAAAATAAAACCAAACCCAAACTATCCTTGCACTGTTCCACTCCCATTATTAAATGGTTTTCTAAATGCTTCGGGGATTTGGTTGGACACAGATCCGAATTTTTCTGTTTACAAGTCCACGGCAAATTTCAATCGTCATGATTCCATTATTCTTGAATCTGATACCCCACACAGGATTATTAAAAGTCAGCTCAATAATACAGTAGCGCCAATCGTTTCAGGGAATTCCGTCTGGGATTTGTATTTGGAATCGGCTCCCCAATTAAATCTTCAATACAAGCATCTATGTCGAATCATCCGAAATATCGAAGACATTCCCCTTCAGGAATTCAATGATTTCGATTCCTCAATTGAAAATCTTGAAATAACCGATTCCGGAGGAAACCCAATCAGCGGTTTACGGCAAATTTGTTTCCTTCCGAATGGCCAAGTTTTGAACAGCCCAGCCAACCAGTTGATTCTCAAACTGACCCAAAAGCAGCTTACTCCGCCCCCCAACGACACGGTCGAAGCGGAAGTCAAGCTCGACTGTGTCAGTGGCACCACCCGTTACACCAACCCGTAGGAAAGGGGCGTAGGATGATTCATTTGCGCTCCAGTTCACCCCGGCAGGGCCTCACTCTTTTAGAGGTGCTGATCACCATCTTTGTGATGGCGATTGGGTTTTTATCCGTCCTGACCCTTTTCCCCTTGGCGGCAAGGAAAATCATTCGGAGCATCGATTCGGATCGAGCCAGCTTGATTTCCGGCAATTCGGGCCTGGCGTTGAATATTTTGGGGTTCAAAAAAGACGCCCAAGCAATCTTTGAATCAGATTTAATGAATATTAATGCGAATCCAGGCTTGGCGACCTTGAAATTTAAACGAAGTAGATATGTCCACACCGATCCGATCGCCATCAATGCAGGCTACTCTCCTCCGTTATCCTTATTTCCACAATTTTTTCCAACGACTGTTGTTTCATTTCCAGGTGGCTTTAATTCCTATCGGGACCTTTTAATCAGTCAGGATGAGATTCAGTTCACCGCGGAGGGTAAGCCAGAGCCGGGGTTTCGCCGGGGCCAAAGGTATTCCACCTCTTTCTTGTTTAGCCGGGGCAAATTGAATGACCCCAATTCCATCAACTGCCTGACCTTGGTGTATGTCGGCCGGCCTGTGGAATCAGGAGTGGATAACCAAATTCCTTTGAATATTCAGCCCAGAAGTGGACCCGATAAGAGCCTGGAATTCATCCTCAACGGCCAATTGCCCAACAACGGGCCCGACCGAGAGTTTGGCCGTAATTCCTGGATATTGGACATCACGCCCACCTTTTCTTTAGGCGGTTATCAAATACCCCAATTCAAAAAGTTTTATCAGGTTCAAAATGTGGAACCGATATCTGCCACACAATTCAAAGTGGTTTTGGACAGGCCGATCTCCTGCGAAAGCGGTGCCACTTTCCTCGAACAGGCAATCTGGTTTGATTATCTTTTTGACGTGTTTGACCGGGGGACAGGCGAATGAAAATCCCCTCGACTCCAGGCCGCTCCCGGCACGCCTTCACGATTGTGGAGCTGCTGGTCGCTTTGGCATTGGTTTTGTTCATCATGTCGATTATTTCGCAGGTGTTTGTGGACACCAGCGAGGCGTTTCGCAGCCAGCGCGCCAAAGCGGAGTTATCTGAAAAGCTGAGGTTCATCACCCAAACCCTTCGCGCCGATTTGCGGGCGAATCATTTTGAGCACAACCGGCGATTATCCGATGATGATTTCTGGGCCGATGGCCCTCCAAAAATCGGCTACTTCCGTCTGGAGCAGGCCAACCCCTACGCTACCGAATCATCAATGATTCCTAGCGAAAAAACATATATTTCGGACGCCTCAAGTGGCACGGTGATGGCGTTTACCAGTTTTTTGCAGGGAAATGATCAGAGGGGATTTCATTCGGTCACATTTCCCAACGGCCCTTTGTATACAACCTTTTTGACGAATTTTTTGCCTTGGAAAAACACAAATCTAGCACCCGGTGACACTCGATTTGAGGGTTCATCCATCACCTACAATACGCCAAATGCGGAGATTGCATGGTTCATAGATCCGTCACGCAGCCCGCTTCCTATTGTTCTTCAGGATGAACCTGGCGCATCCCCTGTTCAACTTTTCAACCTGTACCGCAAGGTTTTGCCTCTTTTGCCTGAAAACCCTTTATTTGTGGACTTTATAGATTCGAGTAACGCAATGCCTGGCACATCTTTCGCATCCAGTTCTTATGAAAAGATTGTCAGCGTTATACCGGATAAAAGGTCAACTGTTTTCAATTCCGCTTTTTCTGAAGATAAACAAAATATTGATGTGCCAATGCGTCGAGGAATGGGGGCTTACCTTGTCAACCCCGGGGCCGCCTCGACTTGGCGTAACACAAAATTTGATTTCACTCTTCCCGGTGCTGCAATACCCGGGAAAGTGGCTTCAGACGGAAGTTTAAGCAATTATTTAATCGCAGAAAATGTGTTGAGCTTCACAGTGGAAGTTCTGCCAAAGGGATCCACGCAGTTTGTTCCACTAATTGTCAATTCCTCTAACCCATCTTTGAATCCTGTCGAATCAGGGATTTTCGACACTTGGTGCCAAAGGAAAGCAGTAGATATATCGTTCCCTACTACTAATCCACCTGATGGATTTACTGGCCCCATGGATTTTTACAACAATTGGTCTGATGTACCAAATGGTCCAACTAAACCTGATTCGATTCCTAGATCTATTATGGGTGGCGTTCCGAAAGTACCCCATTTCACTGCCATTCGTGTCACCATTCGCTTGTATGACACGAATAATGCATTGAGCCCCAGCAAGACCACTTGGCAGGCCACGGTGGTTGAACCGCTCTGATAAACACACCCGGGGAGGGAATCAGCCATGCGTGCGACATCGCTAGCAGCCGGCAATCCAAGGCAGGGCGTGATCCTGCTGGTGGTTCTAGCCATGATCACCCTGCTCACCATCCTCGGCATCACCTTCGTCTTGTATTCGGACGCATCGGAAGCCACCGCCCGTATCAACATGGAGGGTGAAAGGTCCGCCTTTCAGGTGAACCCCATCAATTATTCCGCCTATGAGCTGATGCAGCATGCCTTCGGACAACTGGTTTTCGGGGTGGAGGATGACGATGTGGGGCAGCAATCCGCCCTGCGGGGTCATGATCTGGCCCGTGACATGTACGGGTACAGGTACAGTGGGTCGCCACAAACAGCGGCAGATTCCGCTGTCGGCGTACAAACTGCCAACCATTTATTGGAAAACAATGACCGTCCCTTCCGTGGAACAGGCCGACTTTCCAATTCATTCATTAACTTGACCGGGGGCCCTTTAGAAGAAAAAAAAGCCATCAACTTTTCCACTTTTTTTAACGGATTTTCTGGAGCTGGATCTTCTGAATTTGTGCGTGATCCAGAAAGACCCAATCAAAATTCAAGATCCGGAACTGTTCACAACTATGTAGGAGGATTTAATCCTCCCTACACCTACCCTGATTTGAACCATGTTTTTTTGGCCAAGGTGGACCCGGCGACCGGTGAGGTGATTGAGCCCAGCTTTGTCCGACGTGAGGCCATGGATACCCAAAATGCAACCATATACAATCAGGGACCTTTGGGTTTTAATTCCGCAACTCAGGCCCCGGCTTGGACTAGCGCAAATGGCAAATATCAAATCCTAAGGCCAAGGCCGGCTGATCACTCCACGGCTGGTCAACCCTCGCAATTTCCAGGGCCAATTGATGATTTTGGCGACGTTCGTAACCTGCCTTGGGGAACTCACAACGATGCGGTGTGGATCGATTTAGGGGTAACCCCGTCTTCTGCGCCAAGCGGCAAAAAATATAAGCCTTTGTTTGCTTTCACCATTTTGGATTTGGATGGCCGGGTGAATGTGAATGCGCACGGGAACATTCATGGCAGAAATTTAACAGGAACAGTTAACGGAACCCATGCTAGCCGTCATGGAATGGGTAACTGGGAAGTAAGCTTGGAAAAGGCGCTAACTGACAACTCAGCTTACACCTCCAACAACCATGTTTGGAAAAATATTCTTCTCGGTGGTGGCGGTATTCAGGGGCGGTTTCAATCATCAGGAATAACCAGTAGTAACTTCTTCCCAATCCCAACAAGTACCTTCCACTCCCATGGTCCAGTAGATTTCAACTCCTCCACTGATACTACCCCCGCTCTTTCTATTCCAATCTGTTCATTGCCTTCCCTGAATTCCAACTGGTTTTATTCTCCTTTTTCGCAAATGATTCAAAACTTGTACGGTAATGGCGGCAATCAGGAGATTCTTGCCAGTTCAACTGCAACCAATTTCAATCACGGGGCTATCTTTAATCCATTTGGCAACTACCCAACGGATAGCCCACCACATAAGCTTTTTTCTCATTCCCATTTGGGTATGCTCTTGGGCAAAAAAACGAGGAATGCCAAAGAATACGAGACCGAGAGTGATTTGTGGAAACTGAATGACGGGACCAACCAGACCAATCGACTTTTTGGATCCGCACCCTTTGATTCAATCTCGATACGCGACAAACGCTACGACCGGATCACCACCATGAGTTGGGATCTGGACAGGCCCGGAATGGTAGCTTACATCCAAGACAAATCGAGTCAGTCATTAGCTTTTTCACCAAGCATTTCGAATCAATGGAACCCCAGCGCACATTTGGGGAGCACCCCGGGCCAAGGCTACCCTGATTCTTCTAACTCTCCTGCTATACCGTTCAACCTTTCAGGTTTTACTGCTACCAGCGATTATGACTCCCAATACCAATCCTTATTGGCTTCCGCCAAGCGCCTGAATCTCCAACGGGCTCTTCCACCTTATCCAAAACAAATAAATCCAGGAGACGGACAATATTTAGGAAACCCATCGCCGAATCTAAGCGGTGACAAACTATTGGCCCTCAACGCCACCATCGCACGTCAAGATTTCGCAAAAGAAATATTTATCCTTCTTTGCCAAGCAACAGGCGCCGTTCATCCTTCGGAATTCAGCACAATTGGAATTATCAATTCGACGGATCAAAAATATCTCGCAAGTCGTTGGTTAGCTCAAGTTGCCGTCAATTTGGTTGATAATTTTGATGAAGACCATGTAATGACTGTCTTCCAGTGGGACACTTCTGGAATTCCAACCTTGGCCAGCGAACCTGTTGTGGGTGTAGAACTCAATCGGTTGCAAATCAATGAAACCTATGTTCAGGTGGAAAACAAACCGGGAGAGCATTCTTCCGGTAACGCGCCAACAGGTTATCGAGCCAAAGTTTATCTGGAACTTCTTAACCCGCTTTTAGATGACCCAAATCATGATCATTCGGCCGCCGTTCAAATTGGAACCAATTACATTTACACCCTGGAATTAGTTCGCCCTGACTTTCTTTCCAATGTTGGTTTGACCAATAATCTCTATCCATCCAATCAATCCAAAATGGTTGGTCCAACTGATCCAACAACACAAAGATTTACCAATCAGTTTATCAATGATTCTGATTTCAATATGGGTGGTCCGTTGGCAAACAGCGGTCCTTTGCCTGTCATTCAAAGCAACATGGGGCCTATCGACTTTAAATTGAAACCGAACAATGGTGCTGCTGTGGCGGCTTCCGGCATGGCCAGCGAAAATGGATTCGTTGTTGTTGGTCCCACTCCAACCCCGACTGGAGAAGGAAACAGCCTAGGAGCGGGATGGAATAATCCAAACTCCGGCCTACAATCTGCCGGTCCGGAATTCACCACACTCATCAATACTTGGAAAGTGGGCGACTTTTTTCCCCAAGACAAATTGTGTTTTCCATTGACAAAAACAGTCGGGTTGGGGAATACCCTCCTGACAGATGCTAATTTAAACAACCTGAATCCCGCCAACTTGCCTGCAGTCCTGCTGCGCAGGCTTGCAAATCCTTACATGCCTCTCGACGATACCAATCCGAATTCACCAACCTACAACCCTTATGTCACTGTTGATGTTGTTCAAATTACAAAACAAATGGTTGAAAATAATGATGCCCGGAAGAAGATTCCCAATGGCATGATGTCAGCAAGCATACCCAACATGATGGCTACACCGGTGGGGAGTCGCGAAAGTTATGGAAGATTTATTTCAAATCATCATCCATTTATTTTTGGAACAACAACTTCTTCCACAAGCGCGCTTGGGGGACTTTTAGCACAAAATCCGCAGCCCATGCCTTTACCAAATGAGCCCAAACATACTTTTTGGCGTCATAACTATAAAGATACGGCCAACGGGCCATCTTCATCAGGCGACACATTTTCTCCACCTAGATTTCAGCAGCACCTTGATCGTCCACCCATTTCTATTGGTGAAATCCTTTCCGTTCCCACCTGCAAACCGCATGAGGTGTATTGGCTGAATAATTCGGCTTATGATGTTTCCGCTGGTTGGCTGGATCCCAAAACCCGCCTGTATCGATTTCTGGAAATGGTCCAGGCAGGAAATGTCCGTTACCTCCAAGACTCTTCCGGAAACAGGATCCCGATCGGATCCGAAGGTGGCAGGGTTTCGGGCAAGATCAATCTGAACACCTGCACCAGGGAAGTGTTTCGGGCATTGTGCGACCAAAATCCAAACCATCGTTTCACGCCAACCCAAGTGGATGAAATTTTTAACAAAATTGAAGCCTTGCGGCCATTCTGGGGTTTTGGATTGGGTGGGTTCACCCAGACTATGGGTGTTACCGACTATCTTGGATTCAACTCCAACCAGGCGATTCCCACACAAGCACCCGTTCGTGGTGTTACCAACAGCCTTTTGAACAACCAGCTAGGCGATACTTCTGATCCAATGAATCTATGGTCTCTTTTGGTAGATCCTCAAAATATTGGAAATAATTCAACTCTTGCAAATCAATATCCGGCGCTTTTCGGTACGAATCGGTCAGCACTTACTTCAATAAATCCAGGCGAAATCCCTCCCAGCGTTCGTTTGGAGCTTTTCAACAAGATAGTTGGCAACTCCACCACCCGCTCCAACTGTTTCGCCGTCTGGGTGACGGTCGGATTCTTTGAGGTGGTCAGTGAGGATGGTGTGCCCGGGCAATTCACCCAAAAGTACATCTTGGGTAAGGAGTTACAGCCCCGTACGCGCAAGCGTTTTTTCAGTATGATTGACCGTACGCAGTTGGAAACTTGGCGGAAATCTGTTGATTCGGGGGGCCCAACCTTTACAGGTAATGTTACTCTATTTTCGCTTGGCCTTGGAAACAGTTTTACATCGCCTGTCACGGGTAAAACATATCCAATAATTCCCGCGTCTCCTGTTGGAACGATTCCTGCAAATCAAGCAACCATCCTAACGATTAATCCAGGAACTATTTTTGAAGAAACAGTTGAAGTAGAAAACATTCCAATGGTTGGAGTTGGTGTCCGATTGAAAAATACCCATACAGTACCTTTTGAAATCATTAACCGCGGCAACCCGGGCCCGATTCCCCGGGAAAAGGTGGATCTGGATGATTTTCAAAGGCAGGGGCTAATTCCTTATTTCCAGGTGCTGGAATAAGTTAGAATCATTTAGAAGGTTGATTTGAGTTTTCAAGGGAAACTGTGCCAGCTTGCAAGGCTGGCCAACACCACGAGGGGAGGTGATGCGATGCGTCAGATGAATTCCAGGGTGAGCCTAGACAAGCGCCAAGGCTTCACGCTCATTGAGTTATTGGTGGTGATCGCCATCATCGCTGTGCTGATGAGCCTGATGGTGGGTGCCGTGCAAAAGGTCCGCGAAGCCGCCAACAATCTCCAATCCTCCAACAACCTGCGCAACATCGGCCTGGCAGTCACCAACTGCGCCACCCAAAACAAGGGGAAACTGCCACCCGGTTTTGGAAGTTTCCGTCAAAGCCTTGCCGGCTCTGGTTTTATCCATTTATTGCCTTTCTTGGATCAAGATACCATTTACAAAGATTACATGACGTATGCTAGCTCTCCAGGCGGTGTTGTTCTGGCAATAAACAAAACCCCCTTTGTAAAAGTTTTTCAAGCAAATAACGATGTTTCTAATACTGGGTCTTCTGCTAGTTCCAGTTACGCCTTAAATAGCGTAATTTTTGGGGGCGCAAGCATCCAAGGTGGAACAATCTTTAATCCTTCTGTCGAACCTTTCAGGCTAGATAAAGATTTGGTTAATGGCGCAAGTAATAGTTTGGTTGGAATTGAAAGATCAGCTAACTGCGCACTACCTTCACCCATTTATCATCGATATGCTGGCAACACAAACAGTCCTGATGGTGCGTCTGGGACAACTTTTTTAGGAGCTTTCATCACAGTAGGGCCTGTAAGCCCAGGCGGAACAGCAATCCCCCAAAATCAAATTCGCCCCAACAGCGTTTCTTCGGATGATAGATACCTCCAAACCTTTTCAAATTCTGGTTTTTATGCAGTTATGGCTGACGCACGAGTGATAAATGTTTCTTCAAATGTTCAGGCGATTGTATATAACGCAGTGTGTAATGTTAAAACTGCTCCCATCACTCCCCCCGGTGCAGCAATTTTTAACGAATGGGACGATTGATCCAAACTCTTAATCAACTTCCTCTCACTAACACCCGCCAATCAAATGGCGGGTGTTAGTGTTTTTTAACTCCCGCCTCACCGGGTACTAAGGACCTCCGTCTTACTATTCTGGCGTAAGACCGGGAATTTCTCCCGGAAGAGGAGGGGGGGAGCATTGCCGATGGCAAATGCCTTGGGAATGCAAATCGACTTGGCAGTCGGCGGCCTGTTGCTGCTGGTCGCCCTGTTGCTGTTTGTTTTCCAGGGATTGGGCAAGTCGGCTTGGCTCGACCAAGGGAGGGGGCTGTACTGGCTGGGGTGTGTTGAATTGTTTTTGGTGACGGGCTGTCTTTTGATTCCGGCGGGCGCGCTGTTTGCCCCGTGGGTGCTATTGGGGCTGGCGACCCTGTGGACCCTGCGCGTGGTTCTGGAATCCGACCTGTTCCGCAAGCTGTTGACCTGGACCTCCAGCCACGCGGTTTATTCAGCGGGCCTTATGGCCGGCGCCCTGGCCCTGGTTGTTGGGCCGGGAATGCTGGACGCCTGGGAACTGGACCGCCAAGGCCGCGAAGCCGAGCAGCGGGCAACCCTGGAGGCTCCGCCCCCGAAGCTGTCCGAATCGCATCAGGCCTACGGCATCACCGCATCGGGCCAGATCATCCCGCTATTCGCCGCGGAAACAGAACCGGAACATCCCTTGGACGAGGACCAATGGCTCCAGCGGGGTGATTGGGATTACCGGGTGATCCGCTTGGCGGACGCGCACTCCGACTCGAACTGCCATGGCCATGTCTTCGGCCATGACCGCCACTGGGTCTTGGGTCGGCATGTGGACACTATCCTGCGAGACAACCAGTACACCCAGGTGGAAATTCCGACCGAAAACGATGTTGCCGTTTACCGCAACCAGGAAGGAACCGTCACCCACACCGGCATTGTCCGCGGCCACCTGCCTGACGGATCACCGCTGGTGGAGGGTAAATGGGGCTCCATGGGTGTGTACCTCCACCCCGCCGAAATCTGCCCCTACGGCCGCGACTTGATCACCTTTTACCGCCACCCGGAAAAAACGGTCCATCATCTGGATTTGGGGATGCGCTGAAAGGTGAGGGCGATTCACAGATCTCAGGCCCCAATGCCTTGCCGATAGTTTTCCCGTCCCGGAGAGACAGTTTGG
>Ga0255176_1000614_pt1 | contig 12606 bp, 30 predicted proteins | sample Atl_Atlam_RepA_8_2_FD_183622 | JGI IMG/M metagenome (GOLD analysis project Ga0255176, IMG submission 183622) | Freshwater microbial communities from Altamaha River, Georgia, United States - Atl_Atlam_RepA_8d | ecosystem: Environmental > Aquatic > Freshwater > River | place: USA: Georgia... | reverse complement strand
ATATGTTTGTTTATCTGAAAGAAGACGGGAGAGTATCTTTATCAGATGAATATTTAGACACAGCACAAGATATGTACAAATCATATGCTCGTGCAGTTATAGACACATATACAGACATTCTTTCCGACGATTGGGAGGTAGTGGAATGAAAGATACAAGGAAAAAATAAATCCCAAGAAAAATCTTGGGATTTATTTTTAGGTATGGTAAAGACCATACCTAAAAAATTATGTCAAATTTTATTTTTAATTTGCAATGTATATACTTTGTGATATACTTTTCCTATGAGCAAGATTTATCGCATGATTTTAGGTCAAGACCCTAATAGCACTAGACCAATTGGCACTGAGAAAACTCTTAAGGAAGCCAAAGAATATATCTTATCTCGTGCATACAATAATGACTACTGTGCAATATATGTAGCAGATGATGACAATCCAGCTGGTGAATTGGTTGGACGTTGGATTATTAAAAACAAAAAATTAACATCGTTTGAGAAAAAATCCAAACCAATTGATTACAAGAAAAAAATCTTTTGACAAGTATATACAAGGTGATATAATAACAACATGAACGATTACAACGGTTGGAAGAATGAAACGACTTGGACTATCAATGTTTTCTACATGGAAACAATTGAAAAGATGTTGAATGATGGTCTCACTCATGAATCTATAGTAGAACATATCAAGTTTATGTTGACCGGAAACCTAAACTTGACACAGCGAAATATCATGGGTTGTGCCTTGAAACTGGTTGACTGGGACACGCTCATTGCAAGAGCGACAGAGAATGTTGAAAAAGAAAAAGTTGCATAATCTAAATAAATCCCAAGAAAAATCTTGGGATTTATTTTTAGGTATGGTAAAGACCATACCTAAATTTTTTTGTCAAATTTTATTTTTAATTTGCACAGTATATACATGATGATATAATAAGACATGAGCGAATATCCAGGTTATAAAAACTATGCTACGTTTGTTGCTAGTGTGTGTTTAAGTGAAAAAATTCAGAAACTTCGTATTGAACGTCCTAATATGTCTATATTAGATGTTAAGAGAGAATGTGTAGAGTTTCTAATTCAGCATTCTAATCATGATACTGTTGGTGCTTTGATTAACGTTATAGCAGATGACATTGATTGGGAGTTTCTCTACAGTGATGCTATGACACTCTCATTCACATCATAATTAAATAAAGATAAATCCTGAGAATTTTCTTGGGATTTATCTTTAGGCATGGTACTTACCATGCCTACAAAAATTCTGTCAAATTTTATTTTTAATTTGACATAGTATATACATTTTGGTATACTACTGGTCAGGAGATTGAAATGAACTGGGATTATAAAGCACTGTATGATTGTGCCATTGAACAAAATGCGGAATTAGAATATCGTAATGGTTGGATGAAGGCTTGCTTATCTGAATTAAAAAGCATTCTGGATTCTGGTTTTATTGAGTCAAATGAATTTATCATTAACAAATTGAGATATATTGCTGATAGTGCTGAAAACGCAGAAAAAGATTATGCTGAACTTATGAAAAAATTAAAAGAAAACGCATCTTGCAATGATATATAACAATTGATATAATTAAGCAGTAAGGAGTTAGATATGGACTACACTGAAGCAGAGTTGGAAGCAAAGCTTTTTCCTAGCGTTGACCTCGACCCAGCAGATTGGGAAGAACATCTTATGACGGATGAAGAGCTGGATGAACAGTTTGATGTTGAACCAGACAACATCGACCCTTGGGGTGACGTTATTTGTGTAGAGGAATAAACATCTTCTACCATATCCCTTGACAAAAGTCAAGGGATATTATTTTTATTGATTTATTATATAGTCATGGTACTTACCATGACTATATTTTTAATGCAAAAAAATCCCCCATTTCTGGGGGATTAGATTATTGGGTGAACAAGTCTGGTTGAGTTACTTTGACTTTGGAACATCGTATGATATTCATAATCTTTTCATGGATATCATACCAAGTGTCATTACCTCTATCAGTATCATAATAGTAGATAGCATTGCCACCTTTGTTATATGAGTTGAAGGTGTGCTGATTAAAGTCTTGAGCCATCACCATTGAAACACCAGCAATCAATGTACTTAAGATACCAGTACTTTCGCTTGCATGGATGAAAGTCAAGTGGGTGCATTCTGGGTTGATTTTCCGCAGGTAGTTCTCATAATACCATTGCTTGCGATACCACTTACCAATGTTAGCATCACAACCATTCTCAGAACTTAACCGCGTGACAAACAACACAGGAAGACCATTAGAGTAAAAGATACCTTCACCAGCACGTTTGAATTGGAATACACCAACTCCACCAGGGATAAGAGAACCTTTTGGGTTACGTTCACATCGGAAACTTACATCACTCTGCTTGAAATAATCTTCAATATGCGTAGTAACATCAAGAAGACTTTTCATCTGCTTTTGACCAATGACACCGGATGCTCCAGCGTGTCCAACATTCAAACAAGGATTACTCATTACTGCACCTCAACCTTTGATGCAGTATTATATCTTGTATATATTTTGATGTCAAGAAATAAAAAATATTTGATTAATTTTTTTAGGTATGGTCTTTACCATACCTAAAAATAAATCCCAAGATTTTTCTTGGGATTTATTTTTATTTGTTTACTTCACTATTCTTGACTGTTAGATACAGTACGAAGAGCAACACAGTGCAGATTATAATACATATCATTGTATTCATGAGCAGTACACTTCTCCTTCTTCATCAAAACCCAAGTCAATGCAATGTTCCAGCTCTGGAGTGTTTTTAGGGGAATAAGTCAACTTTACTACCAGCTTAGAAAATTTTACATTAGAGTAAAACTTTTGCAACATATCTTTTACTTGAGAGAGTTGTTGTTCTGCAATCTCATGTAACTTTTCAGCTGAGAACTCTTGAGTGGTAAAAGTATTAGGTGTTTCAGAAGTTGTCTCTCCAAAAAAATGAGCTGTTACAACTTCAATTTTCCGAATCAAGTAAAGGTTTTCCATAAAGGGATTATATCACATATTGTATATAGTCAAATTAAAAATAAAATTTGACAGAAAAATATAGGTATGGTTTAGACCATACCTAAGAAAAAACCTCAAGAAAAATCTTGAGGTTTTTTTGGAAGTAATGCAAGCCCAGAGTTATTATACTCTAATTGACCCTTGATGTATGGCAGATTACAACATCACCGTATAAATGCACATTATCATTCTTCCAGAGCTTTTGATATATTGCACTTGCTATGATGTTATAGTTTCCAACTTCAACGTTATTTTCAAATTTTGTTTTCATTGTGCCCTCTTCATCACAGATAAAGATAATGGATTCATCACCAGTGTATGCAATTTCAAAGTAATCATAATTCGCTTCTTTTTTAATTTTATCAATGTCAAAGAATTTTTCACCATCAATTACTTTGTCAAATTCACGTTCTTTAATATCACCACTAGTAGAAATATAATAGCCTCTAATGTTGTTACGTACCTCTTCAAGAATACGCTCTATGTTGACCAATGCTACAATGTTCATATCTAACTCCTTACAAGTACAAGTATATCAAACTGTGTATAGCAAGTCAAATTAAAAATAAAAATTTGACAAAAAAATATAGGCATGGTCTTTACCATGCCTAAAAGTAAATCCCAAGATTTTTCTTGGGATTTACTTCATTATTAAGAATGATTTTGTCTTACATACTTATCAATAGTGCAAGCGATTGTGAGAAATCCACACGCCAAAAATGCAAATGGGAAGATGAGAATTGTTAACATTAGATATATCCACTTCATTGTCGTTACCTAATTATACCATAGTTATATAAAAACAAGCCCTTTCGGGCTTGTTTTTATTCTGTCACTTCAAGCAGTTCATTTCGTACTGGAATGATATGCTTTACACCATTACGGTCAGTTTCTACATTGTAAACAGTGTCATATAGTGGAGAGTTTGCTTTACGTGCATTGCGATAAGCAACTTGATAAGCAGCTTGTTTATTTATACCACTCCAAACAATGCTGGAAGAGTTCTTGTTCTTCTCAATTACATAATAGGTTGTTGTACCGTCAACTGAAAGATGACGGGAGATTACAATGTGCGTATTCATGTTGATATATTACCATAATGATATATAAGATGCAATAAGATAAAAAATATTTGACAAAAAATTTTAGGTATGGTTTAGACCATACCTAAAAAATATTGCAAGTTTTTTCTTGCAATATTTTTAAAAGTCTAGAGGTCTTGCTTCAATTACCATCTCCATATTGTCAATAGTTCCAGATGGTTTGAATGTGCAATAATTCTTTCCGCATTCACAAAGAGGTGCCCATGCATTCCATCCTTTACAGGATGGAATGCAAGCTTGACTATGGAATTTATGCCATCTCTCTTCAGTCATTATTGCTGACCAAAGAGAGAGGAATTTTTTACGATATTCGCTCACTTAATTTCTCACTCAAATCATTGCAATATGATGTAATACTAGCATAGATGTACACCACAGTGTTCAAACTACATAATACCAATCCAAACAAGTCAACGCTAGAAATGTAGAATGAATTTCCTGATTTGCAACCAAATAAGATAACAAACAGAAAAACCTGAGATAGGATTGCAACTCCGATAAAACCTTTAGTCCAGTTCGACATTACTTGTTAACTCCTCTTTGTGTGTAAACTTTGTTATCTGCAACCAATACCCACTCTGTGCTATACTTCATAGCATAAAACTCTCCCAAGTCCATTGGGTCACGTCCACTAGCAAGCAACAAACCATTGTAGTGTGCTGTGTAGAGCATATGAGGCACACGGCTCTTGAACTTGATTACGACCTTGTCTCTTGTATCCATGACAGTAGTATATCATAAGGTATATACTATGCAAATTAAAAATAAAATTTGATAAACTAATTTAGGCATGGTAAAGACCATGCCTAGAAAAAATTGCAATAAAAAAGTGGAGGATTTCTCCCCCACTTTCTACATATACACCCATTCATCTAAAGCACGATGAGGATATTTATCAAGGTTTACTTGATATTCAAATCCCTTTTTGAATTTATTTGAAACATTTGCGTAGTTCTTGGAGTGTTCATCCCAAAACACTGTCAAAACTACTCCGTGAGACGATATTGCTATACAGACATCCCTTTGATTTTGTTGATAGACGAATAAGAAGGCATCATCATATTCGTTTTTCCTTCTTGTTATAAATCTTGCTTTGGGTGGGAGATAATCAATCTTATCAATCCCTCTTTCCTCTAACCTTTTCAAAGCGTGTTTAGAATAATCTAAACGTATATCAAACCAATACAAAGGATGTCTTTCGCTAGAAAGACCCAACATCTCTACCTCCTTTTGTGATGTTTTAGTATATCATATATAATATAAGCCCTCAAGAGAGGGCTTAGTTTTATGAGTTTAGTTCTTTGATTTCTTGTAAACTGGATAATAGTTCATCAGGTTGCATATCTAATAGTTGACTTAACTTGATTAAGTTGGTAGAATTAGGAAATCTCTTCGCACTCAACCAATTAGAAACTTGTGGTTGTGTGGTTCCCATCATCTTTGCAATATCAACTTGTGTTAAGTTCTTTTCAACCATTTGACGCTTTACTTCCATAAAAATACTCTCTCTGTTTAGTTGCACATGGCATAATCTAGTATACCAGATGCATATTTGTGTTTTGCCCAGTTCTGAAGAAAAATTTTACAAAGTACAAAAACTCTCGTTTTTCTCCTCATCACTAAGTTTCATTATATCATAGTTTGTATAAATGTAAAATTTTTTGTAACAAACCCGTAGGCATTGTATACACAATGCCTAAAAGAAAATCCCCAGAATTTTTCTGAGGATTTTCTTTGTTTACAATTCAATATTTATGTATCTTGCTTCGGGATGCCAGTGCTTCACTGATTCGAATTTTTCTGCTGGTTCTTGGTTTGAAAGCTCCTTGAGAAATTCAGAAAGCAAAGTATTAAATCTCGTTTTATAAACTAAGGTTAGTTCTGAGTAACCATCTCCTGTAGTAAACTTATTAAGAAATTGCTGTTGATCATCTGTATCTAATTCAATTGCTTGAAAGAGATAATCAGCATTAAGATAAGAGATTGTATCAACTACCATTATTTCACCTCCGATTTAATTGATATAACACCACCTACGAGAAACAACAAACCCAAAGTTACAAGGGTTGACATTACAATACTGTCCATTACTTCTCCTCCTCCTTAGCAAACGGGTCACCAAGCAAAACTCTCATCTCTGCTTCAATGGCTTCAAGTTTCTGTTTTGCAACCTTGATTTCATCTTCAATCCAGTCAAAACGTATAGTAGAAACCTGGTCTGGGTCATTGCTGTAAACTCTTGTTTCCATTGCAGAACGTATACCACAATAGAATGCATTGAGAACAGTGGCTCTCTCTTTGTCGTAGTCTGTGATTTCCATTTTCATAACTCCCTTACAAGAACAGTATATCATCTTGTATATAGAAGTCAAATTAAAAATAAAATTTGATGAAAATTTGTAGGCATGGTATATACCATGCCTAAAGAAAAAACCCCCAAGAAAATTCTTAGGGGATTTTTTTTTTGATTATTTGTGGTTAGCTGGAATTTAACCAGTACGGAACACAAGGGCAGTTCTTTCGATGGTCTCTGCCTCCGATGGTATCCTTGTCTGATAACAGAGCATAATACCTAACCACAAATTATATGTCTTGACATAACTGTTTGCGTCAGTCCCTGCCAAGTTAGTAAGAACTTGTGGCTTTTTGACCACCCCAAGGTTGCTACCCTTATTTGAACTACGCAATTAGTTCTAGCCGTTCTGGATTCTTACTAGTTGAGGGAGGTTCTAGACTCCATCCCTACACCAATATATTACTGCATCTCTGGAATGAATGCAAGTAAGTTAATGTGAAAAACTACACAATTTATTTCTTGCAAAGATATATACACTATGATATATTCTTTGTATGGAAAACACTACAACACAGCGAATGGTAATGAGAGTTCGCATTCAAGACGTTAGCAATAGGTCTTCTTGTATTGAGTACGTTGGTCAAGGTACTTGGTTTGATGGTAGACCATTCATTGTAACTCAATACAAGTCTAACCCAACTAATTTTTATTTCTTTGTTTACAATGACTTTGTACCTGCATTCAATTACTTTGATAGTATGAATTATGGTATTGGTAAAGAAATATGGGACTTAAATCCTGAGAATGGAAACTACTCTGGACAAACCTTTGTATACAGTACAATGCTTGACAAGATGTACGAACCATATGCAGTAAGTCCAGTACAGGGTTCTCCATGTTGCTTGTTTGAAATCAGGTAACTACTACCATATCCCTTGACTTTTGTCAAGGGATGTTATTTTTTTGACAAAATTTTTTAGGTATGGTCTCTACCATACCTAAAAATAAATCCCAAGATTTTTCTTGGGATTTATTTTCATGATTACACTACAACCAGCTATATACTACAGGATAATTCTTCTTCTGTCAAGGTGTATTCTGAAAAATATCCCTTAACTAATTTCCAACCTTGATTATCAAACAAATCCTTAACAAACCATTTACCATCAGAGAAAAGATAAAGATAATCAATGCAGGAAGAGTACATAACTGAATGATATTCGTCCATTGATGTAATTGCTGAATCTACATCAGCATCTCCACGGTCTCTTCCATAGAAAACAGTTACATTTTGTTCTGGATTGTTAAAACTGTGTTCACCTTCAGGATTTACTTTAGATGCAAGGAATGACATATCTCCAAAACTTAACAGTTCTTTGACTTTATCAATGTCAGAATAATTCTGAACAAGTGTGTAACCTACACCTTCAGGATATCCATCATAGTGACAATAGGAATGCTTGATTGTTCCATCTTCAAGCATCAAACCAATTCGTGAACGTGTTGCCATATCTAACTCCTTACATTGCTAGTATATCATAATACATATATTAGTCAAATTAAAAATAAAATTTGATAGAATTTTTTAGGCATGGTATATACCATGCCTAAATGAAAGTGTTACAAAAAAATCCCCATTTCTGGGGATTTTTTCATCTTGGACCAATCATTGTTTTTTCAAAGATTGATGCTGTTTTGTATGCTTCTGCTATGTAGAGATACAATGCAGATGACATATCAATGATACTGAGCATATTGTTTGCTATATCTTTCATTTCAAGACGAACAAACATCTCTTTGCCATCATCAAGATTCTTGCAAACTTCACCTTGCAAGTATGTTCCTAATGGATTGAATACAACGTCAATTAAACCGTAGTCATGTTCAATTCTTAAGAGAATATCATCTTTCTCCATCTTAATTGCTTCTTTGACAAACTCTTCTGAAGAATAGAACACCTTAACACCTTTTCTAAAGGATAACATACTTGAACTGTTCCTTTCCTTGCCATGCCCGTGAAAGTGATACTAACACCATCCAAAGCACACACAGCAATGCAACACCGCAAATACATCCTACAAACATCATTGTATTGTCAATGTTGCCACCCAAGATGTATTCTATCACTCCAACAATTGGCATTACACAAGCAACAGCACCTAATGAAACAACAATGTATTCAAGAAAGTTGTGAAACGCTTTTGGCATATGCTTTGTAATCTGCCAAAACGACACAAAACCACCAGTGTAAAGAAAGACCTGAAACAGTCTGTGAATAATCTCTTCGTTCATATGTAAAGTATACCATAAACTATATATTGTGCCAACATTTAAAAAATATTTGTGAAAATTTTTTAGGTATGGTCTCTACCATACCTAAAAGTAAATCCCAAGATTTTTCTTAGGATTTACTTTGGTTTATTTCTAGCTGAGAATTTTTTCCTTTGCTTTTTTCCAATCAACTTTGGAGGTATCATCCCAAGTTACAGGACAGTTGCCCTCTACAAAGAATGCAAAGTTTGATGCTTCTTCGTCATCTTCAAGGTAATAAACAACTGCTTCGTAGTATGTTCCAGCGTCACTACCATCTTCACGCTTAACACCAAACCAAGCACCTTCTGGAGCGTCAATAAATCGTTCCTTAAGCATTTCAACATACCTACGAACTTCTGCACGATGTTCTGAATAATCATTCATATCAACGCATTCTTCTTCGCAAGGGTTTGGTCCAAGGTACAACCAGTTTTTTCTTTCCATGAGGTAAGTATATCACCTTGTGTATAGATGTCAAATTAAAAATAAAAATTTGACAAAAAATCTTAGGCATGGTTTTGACCATGCCTAAATAAAGATTGCAAAAAAATAGGAGGATTACTCCTCCTTTGCTTTCTTTCTCTCTTCGAGACAAGCTTGACAGCCAACATACCATCTGCCATTGTAATTCCAACATCTACCTTCTTGAGGTGGAACCACTACTTTACACCAACAACACTTTTTCTCATATAGGTTTTTCATGACTTCCTCCACAGTAAATATACCAAATTGTGCATATTGTGTCAAGAAAAAAATACCCCATTTCAGGGGTATTTTATTAATCCATGATGTTTGCTAGTCGGTCTTCTTTGGTTTTGATATGACCAGAGAACCAGCCAGACTTTTTGGGTTCAATGTTCTCTGCTTGGACAACAAGAGACAATTGGTGCTTGTAAACTTCTTCCAATGCAGAAATCTGGGTTGCAATCTGATTTGCTACTTTGCTATCAGTACGCAACACATCCATTTGAATGTCCTTCAGGGAAACAATCTGACTACGGGTAGCAAACAAAATCTCACGAAGCCTATCCGAATTACGTGTACTTTTCATAACTAACTCCTTACAACAAAAGTATATCAAACTGTGTATGGTGTGTCAAGTAAATATTTTATGATATAATAATGCCATGATAGGTACAGTGAAGGTTGAGTTTGGTGCCATGAACTTGTATGTTAATGGTGTTTGTGTTGCTACTTCTTCCACAATAGCTGGAATAAATCATGCTATAAAAAGATATAATTTGCAAGGTTATATCATTGGAGCAGAGTGAAAACTCTGCTTTTTTTTGACAAAATTTTTTAGGTATGGTCTTTACCATACCTAAAAATAAATCCCAAGAAAAATCTTGGGATTTATTTTTTATTCTTCTACTTGGTTTTTCTGTTTTGCTTTTACTCTGAAAAAAGTAGCCCTCGAACATCCAAGGGTTCTTAATGCATCTCCAGAGGTTGACCCATTTTTGATAAGTTCTAATACTGCGTCTTGACCTCCTGTGTAATTTGGTCGAGATGTTTTGGGTCTTCTACTATTGCCATCAAGAAGATATTCAAGAGCCTCTTCATTAGTTAAGTCTGTATTTAACTTATATGATATTTGTCTTCGTATAGTATTAAGTTTATCTGCATCAACTTCAACTTTAATCTTACTCATTGTCGGAACCTTTCTTGTGCTTGACTTTACGGGAATACTTTGACTTGTCCTTGAAACTAGTAGGACGCATCTGACTAGCTCGCATCATTTCAGTACCTGACGCTATTGCTAGTTCTTCAACAAAACGCTTGAACTTTTTCATTTTGAACTACTATCCTTCCATTGTTATTTGCTTGATGATTGAACTTTTCCACAAGTGATTTGTATTCATCCTGATATATACTATACTTGCTACGAAATATTCTATGATATGGTGTATCATTGAGACGCTTTGCCATATACTTTATAGTCTCAGAACATAGACTTTCCTGTAGATTAAATCCAGTTATGTCCTGTATCAAGAATTCATAATGGTGATGATTAGACCATCTCTCAGTGTCATTCCAAAGTACCACTCTCATGACACTACTATACCAAATGATATATAATTGTGCAAATATTTCTTTTATGATATAATTGATGCATGGGAATAATGAATGTAATCACTCTGATGCAAGAAGCAAAACAAAGTGCTATCTTTCGTGGACACAATGTTAAGAATTGGGATGTACTTGGGAATGATTGTTATTCCCTAGTATGCAAAGATTGTAAGATGCAAGTAATGTTTAAAGAGTTTCCACTCCCAAATGAAATTCAAGTTGGTGGAGAAGCTGTAGCACTCTCATGTGTAAAACCAGAAAAGAAAAAATTGTCAAAAAAAACGTAGGTATGGTAGGTACCATACCTAAGAATAAATCCCAAGATTTTTCTTGGGATTTATTTTAAAACTCTTCCTGATAATCAATACCATTATCTTCACAATACTGGTAGATTTCTTTCTTTCTGATTTCTTTTCTACGCATCACCTCAATGCCACAAGAGTCAAGTAAAATGTAATTGTTATTTTTCTTTACTATTGTCCAAATGACAATTGGGAAATCATCTAAAAACATAATCGAGCTTGGAGGGACTTTCGTCCCTCCCCCTTCCTTACATAATCTCTACTGAATCAAACGTGCGGTCTTGGTTATAGTATACAGTAGTCATGTGGTCTGGGTCATCAATGGTCACTGTATCAGCAAAAATTGTGCTTTGTTCGTGGATTTCAGTTTCATCTACATCTGCTTCATTGTCAAAGACTACCTGCACAAGATGAGGATTCAATTCTTCCCATTGGTCTTTGGTAAACTTCTTGTAGTCTTTTGGGTCAAGTCCAGCATCTTGACAAGCCTCGTTGAATACATCCTCATCAACTGTCAATTGATAATTGACCTTCATAACACCTTCAATTGTAACTTGCATAACCTAACTCCTTACATGACAAGTATAGCACATAGTATATAGTGTGTCAAATAAAAATAAAATTTGACAAATTTTTGTAGGCATGGTCTTTACCATGCCTAAATGTAATATGCAAAAAAAAGAGGGGTTTTCACCCCTCTACGATTTCGATATGTTCCTTTACTCGGAATACTGGATATTCACACCATCCAGATTTATCAACTCTACCTGTGTCTTCAAAATGTCCACAGCGTAAAACTGAATCCTTGAGTGATGAATTGTTGTTTTCATCAAAGTGAAACTCTCTTGGTTCCAGTTCAGTATCTATGAGATTGGTGGAGAGTTTGGTCAATGGCTCTCCACCATCCAAGAACAAGGAAATACCAAGATGACCATTAGCATAGCGACCAAACTTTGCTTTTGCCCAACCATAAGTTGTATTGATTTCCACTTTTTGCATTATGCTTCGTCCTTTACTTCCAACGCACGAATGATATATTTGATTTGGTCACACTCGGTTTTTGCACGAGACTCTTCTGCACGAGCGACTTCCAACTGATATTCAAGTTCACGCTTAGCAGAAATCAACTCTGCTGTTTGTGCAGAAATCTTTGCATTACGCTGTTCTGCATTGCTACCAAGTTCCTTAACATCAACATCACGATAAATCTGATTTACTGCATCTTCAAGAGCATAGACTGCTTTCTTGTATGCAATGTTGGTTTGTGCTGTTTTGTCGATGGAATTTGTGTACGTCTTCACTGCTTTCATGAAGGACGTGATTGCTTGCTCTTTGTTCATTTTCTTACCTCAACTTTTGATGACTTAGTATATCACCTTGTGTATGAGATGCAATATTAAAAAAATATTTGTTTAATTTTTGTAGGCATGGTGAGTACCATGCCTAAAGGTATTGATAAGAAAAATTTCCATCAC
>Ga0255176_1000611_pt1 | contig 12671 bp, 14 predicted proteins | sample Atl_Atlam_RepA_8_2_FD_183622 | JGI IMG/M metagenome (GOLD analysis project Ga0255176, IMG submission 183622) | Freshwater microbial communities from Altamaha River, Georgia, United States - Atl_Atlam_RepA_8d | ecosystem: Environmental > Aquatic > Freshwater > River | place: USA: Georgia... | reverse complement strand
TCGCACCCAAGCGGTGGATTTATTCGGATGCGGACTATGCGGCGGCGGTTGATGGGTTGAGGATCAAGCTACAGCCCTGGACGATTAAGAAGGAAAAGAACCGCGCCGCAATTGCAGACCATCCAGCCCCGGCTGATCCTCCCATCCTGGATGAGCAGAGTGTGGCCAATTTCGACCGTTTTGTGGCGGGTGATCGATAATGGGACCGGCATGGATTCCATGCCCCGAAGAATGCGGAGACTTCTGGTGCAATATCCACCAGCAGCATACGGGCGACTGTCCATGCCCGCCGATTGATGAATGGGAAACGGACCCTTACGGCAATCAAGAGGAAGGACCGGCAGCAAATGGCTAGGGTTTTGGTTGCTTGCGAGTATAGCGGAGTTGTCAGGGAGGCTTTCCGCTCCAAGGGGCATGATGCCTGGTCTTGCGACCTTTTGCCAACGGATGTTCCAGGCCAGCATTTCACCGGAGATGTTACTCCCATCCTGGAACAGCCCTGGGACTTGATCATCGCCCATCCGCCATGCACCGATCTTGCCGTGAGCGGGGCCAAGCATTTCGCGGCCAAAATTGCCGATGGGCGACAACAAAGGTCGATTGACTTCTTCATGCTCTTCGCGGGCCATCCATGCCCAAGGATTGCAATAGAAAATCCGATTGGCATTATGTCAACAAAGTGGCGCAAACCGGACCAGATAGTCCACCCATACCACTTCGGTGATCCGCACGAAAAGGCGACCTGCCTTTGGTTGAAAAATCTGCCGCCACTAGCGTATACCAATGTGGTCAAGCCTGAACCCAAGCGGCATTTCCCAAGCGGCAGGGCTATGCCTGGATGGTACTACGAGGCATCCAAGCTTTCCCACAAGACGGGTGAGCGGGGGAAAGCCAGATCGAAAACATTCCAGGGCTTCGCTGACGCTATGGCAAACCAATGGGGCGGATTGATATGACTTATTCCATACATTTGAAGTGGCATAATGACCTAATGGATTACGGCGCGGTAGCCCTGGGCTTCCCCTGGTCCTGGACAGTCTTCTATGTGGTGATGCCCGATGGTCAATAAAATCCACCTTATTGATCCAATGTTTAAGCATTGCCGGATAGGATCGATCCCAAATGGGGACCACCTGATCGAGGCGATTTCATTGGCCAGCATGGTGCGAATCCTGGTTGCTTCGGGCGGGTATACGCCCAGGCAAGCGGCGGGTTATATTGCGGCGACCTTTTTTCAACCGCCCAGCACCATCACAGAGTCCACAGAATTCGTTATAGTGGACGATCTTGAGGCTAATTGGCCGGAAGGGCTACCTGGGTAATGAAACCCGACTATACGCTAAATTTGACCCCTCCACGGGAGTATTGCCTCTGGTCGATCCAGTTGCCGTTGCCGCCGACAACTAACCAGTTGTGGATTCCGGTCGCAACGCGGGGCCGTTCCAGGTTTGTGACCAGCTCGGAATATAAAAAGTGGCGGGCATCCATCCAGCTATCCGAATGGGTCGAGGCTCCCATTTTTAATTTCCCGCTGGGGGTTGTGTTGACAACGAAGCCTGGGGCGGACTTTCCTGAGACTTCGGATGTAGATAATTTTTTCAAGGCCCCCATCGATGCTCTCAAGCGGCACTTTATTATTGCGGATGATAATTGTCGCTTTATCCAGTATGTGAGCAATGTTCTTGGGAATGCGGAAGATTTCACCGGGCAGGGGATGATCCAGGTGGAGCTATACCCGGCATGGTTGTGGACGGGCAGACTGCCAGACCAAACGGGTGAACTGTTTCAAAGCGGAAATTGAGCGAAACCCCCTACCCCCCGGCGAATTTGAAAAGTCAGATATTTTGGGAACGGTTTTCCACCCGTGGAGATTAGTTATGACCGCTGATGATTTCAAAAAGCTACAACCTGGGGATGTTTTGTTGGAATATGGGTCGATGAGGCATTGGACGGTGTTGGGCAGTACATCGGGAGTGGTTGCGATTCAGACCACAAGGCTACTCCCAAATCCATCGGGGATTGAGTTGGATGGCTGGCGGGTTGTGGGCAGGGATAAGATCGATCCGCCCCCGTTCTAGTGGTTAAAAATTGGGCCAGGAATGCGTTGAAAATGTTTTGGCGGGAGTTGAGGCGGATTGGTGGCAGGTTCGCCATTCCTGGAGAGTTCTGGGGGTTTCCCGGCCAGCACGAATCGGCCCCGGTCATCCGGCCCCCGGCCCCGGCCCCGTTCGACCCAGGGGCTCGCGGAATCGGATATTCAGATCCAGATATCCGATTTAAAAATTAGAGACCAAAAAGAGGTAAATATCCGATATCGCTTAGTTCCACCTAATGATAAGATTAGGCTAGCCTAATAAAAAATTGATATCAATCAATACTAGTCTAGGCTTTCCAGGGTTTCGCATAATCGGACAAAAAGGTCCGATTTACGCGGGATTCGTTTTCCTAGTGTCTGAATGGGTGACGAAAAGAGGCTAAAGGCTTGCGAATAAAAAAAAACAAAATATTTTGTTGACACTAAACCGATGGTTAGCTAAGAATTCTTTTGGTTAGATGGTTTCCCAAGGATAAAGGACAAAGGATATGATTCACCAAATAATGAGACTCTTGGCCATCCGCTCAATTGAGAATAACGACAGACTAGGCCTAATCCGTTTCCTGGTTTGGTCTGACAAGAATGGTATTTGGTCTGATTCGGATTCAATTGCAAACGATATGGAACCGATAAGCTTGCAAGAGGCTAAAGAGAAAGCCCAAGAATTCTTGGCTAGCATGGTGGACTAGTTTATCTGGTTTCGGTTTCACAAAGGAATAGGAAAGAGGATTAAACGATGGTTACCAATGTTAAGAAGGCTAAAAAGGCTACGATATGCGACCGGTCGCAAGCCTTGCGAATCGCAAAATATGCTGGCAAGTGTCAAGACTTTGCCGATTTTATTGCATTCTTGGCTAGTGAATCGCAAGCTTGGCCAAGTGAGTCCCATTGGTTTAAATATGCTGGCAAGCTTGTAAGCTTTTTGGGCAACTCAAAAGAAGCCAAGACCACGCCTTTCAAGGTGTTTTCCAAAAAGAATTCCAAGTTACCATTCGTCAACTTTTCAACTTTGCCACTAATCACCTGCCCTGGTGCCGGTGCTTGCGCTTCTTTTTGCTATAGCCTAAAAGCCTGGCGATATCCTAGTGCGTTTTTTCGTCAGGTTCAAAACACTTTACTAATCCGTTTCGATCTCGTGCGAATTGCCAACGAATTCCAAAAGTTGAAAAAAGTTGACACGGTTCGATTGTATGTCGATGGCGATTTTGACAGCCTACGGACGGTCTCATTCTGGTTCGATCTGATTAAGATTAATCCTGCCATTCAATTCTACGGATATTCCAAAAGCTGGGATATCCTTGCCAGCTTCCCTGGTGAATATCCTGCAAACTATACACTAAACCTTTCGTCCGGTGGAAAGCCTCAAACCGTTTCGGTTGACGATATGCTGGCCTTGCCTATTACACGTGGGCGATATATTGCAACGAAAGTTGACGAAAGCCTAATAACTCCCAATCGGTATTCCAATCCTGAATACCATAGTGCCGTGCGTGAATCTGCAAAGAATTCCGGCCATGCTAAACCGTTTTCTTGCCCTGGTGAATGCGGTTCATGCGTCAAGGGATTGGATGGTAAAAATATCCATGCGTGTGGCGACAAAACTAGGTTTAGCCTGGTGGTAATTGCCAACGGGATTCACTAATCCAATGGTTACCATCCTACTAATTAGCGTATTTATTCTAGGCTTTCTTGCTGGTTCCTGGTTCGAATTGGTGCTAGCAAAGAAAGAATAAAAAGCCTAAAGCCTTAATCTAATCAAGCCCATAGGGTTTCCCTATGGGCTTTCTCTTTTGTCTGTCGTTAGACTGTCAACCAAAATACTGGAATAAGTTATTTGGAATTGGGAAGGATAAGATTAAATACCATCATATCATTATCAACTTAGTGATCATTGAATCATTATCAACTTAGTGATAATTAAATTTTGGGCTTGTTTTCCCTGGTATTTTGTGGTTGGGCTTGTGTCTGATAATACCGATTATGTTGCAATAAAAAACGACAAGCTTGGGAGGAAATCATAAACGCGAGGGGGGGGGGCCGCATAACCCCTCAAATATTTAACCCACATTTATACTCTTTATTGACATACTTATTATTGACATCTCATATCGGAAATTGACAAGGGTAGGGGTGGCATTTTACGATTCCAATAGTCCTTTATTGACCACCCAATTTTTTTGGAAAAAATTTTATGGACCCATCCCCCAGGCCTCGCGGTCGCCCAAAGGGTAGCCCAACCAAATCGGAAGCTGACAAACGCTATCTGGCGCGAGAAGACCGGGCATCGGACGCATTCGACCTCAAATCCCTTGTCGGCATGGAGAAGCAAGAGGTGGCCCAGGTGGTGGTCCCGGTCAAAGACCGTGTCAAGAGACATGACCCTGCCGCAATCTCCAAACTGACCAACCAGGAGATCATCGACTCGCTCAAACGCTGCAAAGGCCTCTACTACCTTTGCGCCGAACACTTGGGCGTGACCAAATCGAAGCTGGCTAACCGCATTGTCAACGATCCTGAACTCGATGCCATCGCCAAGGACGAGCGGGGCAAGATGCTGGACAAGGCGGAGCGCAAATTAATGGAAGCGGTCGAGGATGGTCAACAATGGGCCATCCAACTCATGCTCAAGACCCTGGGCCGCGACCGGGGCTATGTTGAACGCCAGGAAGTCCACTCTGTCAACCAAGTTCGCCTCGAAATAGTCGAAGAGATCGTTGACTCCTCCACCTCTGGAAAGTCAATGGAAATCCCCATCACGGTCAACAGTAATCACTATTCGCCCCGCCTACCGGAGACCTTCAACGATGCCGCCGAAACCGAAGGGGATATCGACGCAGACTCAGAAGCCGACTGATCTCAAGACGATCACCAAGACAATGCGCCTTCACAAGGTGCAGCACGAATTCCACCATTCCGATGCCCTCTATCGCGGATTCGTGGGCGGAATCGGTTGCATCGCACCAGAAACTCTTCTGGGCGGTGTACCTATTGGCGATCTCACTTCTTCGGCGGGAGAATGCCAGACTCTACTAGGTGCTTCTCTAAGATCACCATCTTTTTGTAAGGGGAAAGCTGATCTTTATCGAGTGACAATGGAGTCAGGTCGAACGGTATTGGTAACCTTAGCCCACCGTTTTCTAACGCCAGAAGGTTGGATTCCTCTGAGCAGATTGCGTATCGGCTCTTTATTAGCTGCTGATGGTAGCGAAGATGCGATTGGGGACTTGGAAAAACCCATAGATTTGAAGGGTGATTATTGGCGGGGACTTCGTCGTGATGGTGTACAACTTCATCCGATTCAAGCCTTCTACTTAGACAAAATTCGGCAATCCTTCGGGCGAACTTCCGGCAATCACTCCATTCAATTTGGGACTTGCCACCCTTCCATTGACTATTCCTTGATCCAGAAGCGTTTCCCGGTCCTCTCATCTGGAGAGTCTTATCATGCCGGATCATCCTTCGGCGTATCACTTCTGGATCAACACCATATAAGCGACCAAGGCCAATGGTTGACATACCTTCATTGTATTGGCGAACAATGTCATCCATTGGAAGCTGATGGACAGGAGAACGCTTTCCTCTACCAGCACAAATACCAAAGCGACGAAGGATTCTGGAGACTTGGCTTTGGCGCATACCAAGTTTTTCAGCAAGACGATGCTGATTTTGCTCATATTGATATGCAATCACAACTTTTTCCCAAATTGTCTTGTTTTTCTCAGATGCCTGATAAGACCGTATCGAAAGAACGGCTCGAAGAACTAAATCAAAGTACATTGGGATTGCTCCTTGGAATTTGTTTGCCTCCTTATACTAACTCATTCTGGGATAGAGTGCAAGATATAACATTTGCAAGGCATGGTGATTTCTATGATTTAACTGTTCCAGAATTAGAACATTACTCTGCTGCTGGATTGTGGCACCATAACAGCGGCAAGTCCTATGTCGGAGCCTATGACCTTCTGCGCCGCGCCATGTCGGAGAAAGGCCGGAATCGCCTCTACATGGTGATCAGCCCGACCTACACGATCCTTCAAGACGCAACCATGCGAACCATCTACCAACTGGCGGATGAGTTAGGAGTGACCAAGGAGAAGTGGAAGCAACCGCCCCGCCTCGTCCTCAACAACGGCAGCGAAATCATCTTCCGATCCGGTGACGATCCAGACAAGCTGCGCGGTCCCAACTTGTCCGGCATCTGGATGGACGAAGCATCCTACATGAACGAGGAAGTCTTCAATATCGCCATCGGTCGCCTTCGTGAGGGGGGCGACATGGGATTCCTCACCGCCACCTTCACGCCCAAGGGCATGGCCAACTGGACTTACAATGTCTTCGGAAAAGGTGACCGGGAAAACACCGCCATCTTCAAATCCAAGACCTCGCAGAATCCTTTCCTTGCTGGAGAGTTTGTGGGGGCGATCTCCAAGCAATACTCAGACAAGCAAGCCTCCCAGGAACTCGATGGCGAATTCGTGGACTCAGATGGTGCGGAATGGCCCAACTCTCACTTTGGAGAGCATATCTGGGTAGATGACTTCCCGAAAAACGAACACATCACCATCAGTACGCTGTCAATAGACCCATCCAAGGGGAAAGATGCCCGTCATGGTGACTATTCGGCAATCGTCAAGCTGGCGCGGGATCGGAGCAATGTCCTCTACTGTGATGCGGTCATGCTCAAGATGGATTCGGAGCAGATCATCAGCCGGTTCGCCAAGGAGGCAACCGACTTTGAGCCGGATGCCCTGGTAGTCGAGACCAACCAGTTCCAGCATCTGCTGGCGAAGCAGATCATGCTTGAGTGTGAAAGCCGGGGAACTGATATTCCAATTATCCAGCTTTACAATACCATCAACAAGGATGTGCGAATCAGAAGGATTGGACCCTATCTCGCCAATAGGAACATCCGATTCAGGAGATCAGAGGGTTCCCGCCTTCTCGTCGCACAACTGCGCGAGTTTCCCCTGGGGAAGTTCGACGATGGGCCTGATTCTTTGGAAATGGCACTTCGTGCTATGATTGGACTTTGGAATTCAAGAAAGACTAATTCTGGAAGGTTCAAGAGGATAATAGCGTGATTTCTGAAAAAACGAGAATGAATAAAATTTGGTCTAATGTCCAAGCATCTTCAGCAGAGGGTTGCTGGACATGGAATGGCAGTAGGAATAATGCCGGTTATGGACAAGTCACAATAAATTACAGAAATAAAAGAGCGCACAGATTTTTTTACGAAATGCTGATCGGTAATATTCCAGAAAACAAGGTAATCGACCACACTTGCAGGAACAAATCTTGCGTGAATCCTGCACACATGGAAATTGTTACGGTTGGGGAGAACTCAAGGCGCGGACAAAGCAGACTGATGGAGGCACACAGGAATAACACTTGTGCAAATGGTCATAAGTGGAACCGATTGAATTTGCGAGTAAGGCCACAGAAGGATGGAACGGCAAAAATTTGTTGCCGCATATGTCAAAATGATACACAGAAAACCAGGAGATCGAGGGCTAAACAATGAGCGTGTGGCAACAAATCCTCGATTTCCTCATCCCTGGACGGTCCAATGGGCGTGTCTCCCCTGAACATGGCAAGAAGGTGCGCCGACCCCTCCGAGAGAATGTTCTCACCAACGATTTCTGGCTTTCTTCTTACATTGATCTTCTGGATCGTTTTAGGGATGGTGGGGTATACAGCTACCCTATTTCAAACCCGCAAGACCGCATCTACGGATCAAACTATCCGTTCTGGTATTCCGAGCAGCAGCTTGGACTCTTCCGCGCCCAGGCACGATTGGTGGCTACCACTAATCCTAATGCTCAAGGATTACTCAACGGACTCTGCTCATATGTCATCGGGCCGGGGTTCAACTATCGGATCGGGCCTAAAGCAGGTACGGATGCCGAGGACTCGCTCGTCAATGCCGTCCAGGAAGTAGTCGAGAAATTCCGCAACGACAACGAATGGGATTTGCTTGAACAGGAAGTCTTCAGCCGATCCCGCACCGATGGCGAATGCTTCCTCCGCCTGTTCCCCCAGCCTTCTGGACGGTTATTGGTCCGCACCGTCGAGCCGGAACAGGTGATTCAGCCACCTGGAGAGGATTTCTCGCATTGGTCCTACGGGATCGAGACCGACCCGGATGATGTTTTTAACATCAAAAATTACCACATAAGCCACATTGCGCCCCGTGGGGAGGACAAGGAACACGACAAGACCCCGGAAACGCCGATGGGCGAAATCGTCAAGGCGCACAACATAGTTCACATCAAGTGCAATGTCCCCAAGTCAATCAAGCGGGGCGTTTCAGACTTCAGCTTTGAAACCCTGGAAACCTTCTCAATCGCGGCCAAGTTGCGCCGGAATCTGGGCGAAGGGGCATCGGTTCAATCCGCCATCGCTGCCGTGCGCCAACACGATACGGCAAGCATCCAGCAGGTCGAAACCTTCGTGGATGATGCTACAGACTATTCGGTAGCCAACACTCCATCTGGAAGGTCTACCGATTATCAGCGCATCGAGCCGGGGACATTCCTCGATATCCCCAAGGGCATGAACTATGTGAAACCGCCTGGGGCTGAATCGGCAACGGATCATCTCGACATTTTCCAGGCATTGCTGCGATCCGCTGGCAACCGCCACAACGCCCCAGAATGGCTTTCCAGCGCAAACATCTCCGGGGCCAACTACGCATCTAGCCTGACGGCAGAGTCGCCATTCCTCCGCAATTGCGTCCGGTTGCAGGCTTTCTATCGCCGCCACTTCTTGAGGATCATCACCAGGGTGATCCGCCATGCCGCCGAGATGGGTCGCTTGCCCATCAATGTCCTCGATAAGGTCGAAATCATCATCACGCCACCCGCGGTCGAAGCTAGGGACAAGATTGCCGATTCCCAGGCAGATCAGATTTATTACAACATCGGGGCCAAGTCTGTTCAGACCATCGCCCAGGAGCGAGGCCTCGACTTCGAGCAAGAGCAGCACAACATCCAGAAGATGCAAGAACTCATGCCGGACGAGTTGGCTCCCGGCGAGACCGAGCAGCAGATTTCGGATTCTGCCCTCAACGGTCTCCAGATCGAGAATCTCACCGCCATCGTCATGCGGGTTGCGACTGGTCAGATTCCCGTGGATGTTGGCCGAGCAATTGCCCGCGCCGCCTTCCCCCTCATGGACGAGTCGCATATCAACGAGATTTTCCCAGAATCGCTGGAATCCTCGCAGAAGGTTCCGCCCCGCGCCGCTGGCGGGATGAATCCCGTGAAAGAGTTGCCTACCGGGGTGGATAAGGATTTGCAGAAACCGCCGGAACCGGAAGACCAGTTGGTGGCTGAATCCCTGCAAGAGGGCAAGTACGACAAGATCAACTTCACTCCACCGGCATCGGTTCGCGCCGCAGCAAAGCGGGGTCTGGAGTTGCGTAAAAAGTATGGCAGGGGCGGAACTGCGGTTGGCATCGCCCGCGCCCGTGACTTGTCCAATGGCAAGGAAATGTCGCCTTCCACGATCAAGCGCATGACCTCATTCTTCGCCCGTCACGAAGTGGACAAGAAGGGTGAGGGCTGGGGCAAGGACTCCAATGGCTATATCGCCTGGCTTTTGTGGGGCGGTGATGCCGGATGGTCTTGGGCCAAGAAGGTGGCCAACCAGATGGATGCCGCCGACAAGAAGGGCAAATAATGGATTTAAGGACGCGCCGGTTCAATGCGGAATTGGCATCGCTTATTGGAATTCAACATATTGAAGTCCAATATTCGATCAACCGCATTGCCCGGCAGGCTATGGGAATCATTTCACGCAGACTGCGATTTTCATTGGTTGATGAAAACCTGAAAAGTCCGAAGCATATCGCCTACAACATCGAGATCGGATTTTCAGAATTCGCATCCTTCGTGGAAAAGCGAATCGAATCACTTGCATCGGTTTATCTGCGAAACATGGGAAGAATCTTCACCTCCACCTTGGAAAGGTATTCCATGCTGGAGGCGAAGCGGACGATAAACAAAACCCTGTTCCCTGGTGTTCCCAAGAATATCATCTTGAAGATTGTGGCTAATCAGCGTGTAGCAGATAGGCTACTAAAGAAGATGCAGAAGAGCGGGATGAACCCGTCCACGATGGCGGCAATTGTTTCGCTCCAGACTGATGTGGCAAAAAGACAAAACTTGTTGGAACAATATTTCAGGGCAATGCGTAATAACGCATACACGATTGCCAGAACATCCATGTCCGAATTGATAGGAAAAACCGGCAAGATTGCTTACGAGTCCTTGCCAAAGGATTTGGTTGGTTTCCAGGTTCATGGCATTCTGGACGAGCGCATCCGCCCAGCCCACCGCGCCAGGAATGGCACGATTTATTACAAGAAACCCCGTTATGACAATCCTGGGTTTGATCAGATGCCCAACCCGCCACTAGAGGCGGATGGCTCGATGGCGTACAACTGCCGGTGTTGGTTGACACCGATCATGTCCCTGGATGCCAAGAAGTTTTTTGATTTCAAGGGGCGGATCATTCCCAATGCCAAGATTTTCAATGAATGGTTTTCGACCAGTTCTAAAGACAGGAGAATCATGGCGGTTGGGGTTCGCAGGTACAACGCAGCTATGAAAAGACTGCGAAAAGGTGAAAAACTAGAGTGGGCGAGTATGCTAGACCCCGTGACGGGAATGCTTCTTGACGAGAAACAATTGCTGGCCGAAACTCCCCAGAAACGGGCGGCAAGGATCAAAAAAGCAAAAAAGGTGATAGGGGGGACTTGACAGATTTCGTCAAGCGAAGATTATAGCGATATGCAAAGTACCCAATTATTGGTCGAAGAGTTGCAGGGCATCTTCCAGTTTGGAGCAATCCAGGCTGGGAAAAAGCTCGTTGTTGACCGCGATAAGGGTATCATCAAGGGTGTGAAGATCATCGGGTTCAACTCCCAGAATGGTCGCCGGTATCTACCGGAAGCACTCAAGGAAGCGGTTCCCCTGTATGAGGGGATCAAGGTCAACATTGATCACCCGGAGAAAGGTCCGACCCAGCAGAGGTCGAGCCACGACCGTTTCGGGAAATTCATCAATGTCCGCTTCGTGGAGAGTGAGGGAATCTACGGCGATCTTCTCTACCTGAAGAATCATCCCCTGGCCGATTCGGTTTGCGAGGCGGCGGAAAGGGAAGAGATGAACGATGTATTCGGAATGAGCCACAACGCCCAGGGTGAGGGCACGGTGGACAAGAACGACATTTTTGTGGTTTCCAGGATCACCGAGGTTCGCCATGTCGATCTCGTTGCAGACCCGGCAACAACTAAATCGCTTACGGAATCGCAATCGCCAAGTGAGCAGGAAACAGAAGAAGCGGCGGGAAATCGAGTTCGTTACAAGAGCAAAAGACAGGCTCCTGGCGCGAAACGGAAATTCGTGAAAGCCAAGTCCAAGGGGGCGAAAAAGCCGACCGGGACTCTGAAGGAATCTGATGACGAATCTGAAGATGCGAAGGAAATGCACCAGATGATCATGCAGATTCTGACCAAGAACGACACGCCCGATGACAAGAAAGCGGATGAAATTGTTGCCATTTTAACTGGTGAAGCAGGGGATTATGACATGGAAGCGCAAGAGAGCGTCCAGGAAGAAGCCAAAGTTGAGGAAACTCCCGTAGCGGAGAGCGAGGAAGTAAAGGTCGAAGAAGGTGCTTCGGCCAAGATGTGCGAGAAGTGCGGCGCAAAGATGGAATCGATGGATGAGGAAAAGCCGGACGAGGATATGTCCGACGAGGAAGAAGAAAAGAAAGCCATGAAGGAATCCATCGATCCTTCAGCCGAACTCGCACACTACAAGACCAAGGATGCCATCCGTACTCTTTGCGAGTCCAACGGAGTCGAGTTTGAAGAGTCTCTGGTTCAAGACCTTGGTGGTCTTAACCCGGAGTCCTTGGAGCGGCAGATCAAGCGGATTGCCGCTGCGAATCTCGCCGCGAAACCGAAATGCTCACCCACCCAGGCTACCTTCCAGGAGTCGAAAGAGGGTAGCAAGAAGTTTCCCGAAGGTGATTCCTTGTTCCGTTGGTTGGCAAACTAATTACGAAAGGGGTATAGACGATGGGAACTGCTTTTGGTGGATCGAAGCTGTACAAGCCAGCTTCCGATACCGTGATGAACCTCCCGAGCGCGGCATCCACCGCTATCAGCGTTGGTGATCTGCTGTTCTGGGACACCACCAACAAGGTGCTGAAACCCTTCGACCAGTATGTGGCAACCGGCACGGTTAACACCGACCAAGCTGCCATCCGCGCCGTCTTCGCTGGAGTGGCCCTGCAAGGCAAGCTTGCCGCCGACACTTCCGGTGGTTATCCCGCCTTCAACGGCGAGGACATCACCTTCACCCCCGATGCTCTTTACGAGGCTGATTGCGCCGCTGCCACTTTCGAGCCTGGCGATCTGGTTGCCGCTTCGGTGACCGCCGCTGCCGGGGCCGGGAATGTGGCTAGCCAATCCCTGGTGAAGACCACCGATGCCGGTGAGGCCCTGGGTTATGTGGTGGAGCGTTATGCCAGCAACACCACCAAGGTTCGCGTCAGGTTGATCGGG
>Ga0255176_1000609_pt1 | contig 12720 bp, 22 predicted proteins | sample Atl_Atlam_RepA_8_2_FD_183622 | JGI IMG/M metagenome (GOLD analysis project Ga0255176, IMG submission 183622) | Freshwater microbial communities from Altamaha River, Georgia, United States - Atl_Atlam_RepA_8d | ecosystem: Environmental > Aquatic > Freshwater > River | place: USA: Georgia... | reverse complement strand
AGTTGTATTAGCCTCTTCAACTTCTCGTTTCATTCCTGTCTCCTATTTAGAAAGCACCGCCAGTGGGACTGCCATTACCCACATCACCAACTTGAGCCGGTATCCTAAAGCATTTAGAAGATGGCGGGGCATACCACTATGATGCCTTAGCGGTAGCGAACCACTGCGACATACATTCCATTATTCAAGCGTCCGGTTGCAATGTCAATCGGAGTCCGCTTGCCCCAGAAGCAGCAGTTTTGAATAGCAGCTTGTGGAGAATGAGAACTCATCCCGATCCCCTCAAATCCACCATTGGGATTGCCCCAGTGGCGAAACCGTCCAGTAGTGACAATCAGATTCACAACGCTGGCAGCAGAGGAAGTGTCGCCTTTCACTGGAGCGGTCTGAGTGGTGGTAACGACAGTCCTTGTCCTACGAAATACACCAGCGTCAGCACTGCAAGCCAAACCAGCAAGAGCAGCAAGCCCCAGAGCGTATCGAATAAACATTGGCGAATCCTTTCAGAATTTAACTTCGGACCTCTCATATTCCTCTACTACCTTTTCGAGGAACCCAATCTCGATAACCAGCTGCTTCACCAGTTGGATCAGCTTGCCAAGGTCATCGCCATTAACGATGCGAGGCAATGCCTCATACCGCTTAATGATCGCTTCAAAATCTGATTTGCTCATCCGTGATTTGCTTGGCCAGTAGCTAGGCCAAATCTCAATCTTGTTGCTCTCCGGTTCCATCCTTCTCCTCCTCCTCTTCAATCGCCTCCTGCAATCTGGTCATTTCATGCACCAGCATCCCAAGTATACGCATTGCCCGTTTGATATGTTTCAAATTTCTTTGATAATCTTCTTTTGGCTTAGTAATTAGATAGATTGCGGAAAATGCGAGATACATGAAAGCATATCGGTAACGCAGAGAACAGAATTCTGGAATAAGCTTTTCAGCATCCAAACTATCAATTCCAGAATCCATATTCTTGACAATCCTCTTGATGTCATCAACTTCAAAATCAGCATCGAGAATATCGTCGATGAACTCTTCAAAGTCACGACCCGGCATTATTTGACCCTCAAATAGGTTTTGCCGTCAACCGCAACTTCATTGGCCAGTTGGGCTACCGCAGATTGTACCACATCATCTTCGTAACCGGCCAGCTTTGCATCATGGAGAAGAATGTCCTTCAGCTTCCGTCCAGTGGATAGGTAGCTCCCAATATACCACAGCGCATTCCTATTCTGATTGCTATTCTGCTGGACAGTTGGATCACGGTATTCGTTGCCACTATTCCCCATTCTCACCTGTAATTCGTTTGGAATAATGCTATTCGATTTGCTAACAAATAGCCTCCTTAAATTGCTTGTCGGTGGCTCATCTGGAATCTTGGACAAGTTAATCATCTGACGGCACTGGCCAACGATACGCCTACCTAAAGCTTCGCCTCCAGCCGACAAGTGAGTGACCAAAACAATAGTTGTATTCGTTCTTTGCGCTATCTCTGCGAGAGGACGGAAATACTTTATTCCATCCTCTGGGCGCATTGTGTTATGCGGGGTGCTGTTCATCACGGTATCGACGAATACCAATGACGGTCCAATGCGAAGAATGCGCTCCTCTAGAACCTTGAAGCTCTTCTCATTCTCAAGCATCGTTCCTTCAGTTGGTTCGTCATCCCATCCGTTCAGATAGATAGCTTCTGGCGGTATTCCAAACTGTTCTGGAAATTGCGCTATTTCGCCCCATTGATTATCACACGCCAGCCACATGACGGATGATCCACGATCCAGAGTAGGAGCAGAACCATCCGGCCAAGGCATATGGTTGTAAATACGCTTGGCTAAATCGGCGCAGAACCTAGTTTTGCCTGCTCCCGGTTCAGCAGCAACTCCTACTAGAACTCCACGCTGAATCCAGTTTGGCCAAATCCACTGCAATGACTGTCCAAGACGGATAAGATCAGCAACAGTGGCATCAGACCGCTTGGTTCCATCTTCCTTCTGGATAGTCTTTTCAATCGGGAAATCTTGCTTCTTTATCTTCTCGCCCAATTTCGCTGGGTCGATTTTTTTTATAGCCTCATCCAGCTTCCTCTCAAGATCACGCTGATTCCAAGGCGGACTGCAACCTTGATTCCATTCTGCCAGTATTGGATAAGCTTCTTCTCTGCTCAGTGAGAATCCCTGAACTAGAATGGCAGCAACCCGGTAAGTATCGTTGTGCCCTCCATTTCCTGAAGATGCCCCTTCAATTTTTTGAACATACGCTCTCGCCTGATCCGTAATAGATGCCTTCGCTGATAACTGGCTAGCAAGATCATTTTGCTCCCGCCATATCTCAAGAGCTTTCTGAATCGCTTCGGAATTCGCTTTCCTTGCCCCATCACTATGATTGCCATCGCTGATTATCCCAGTAGTTCTCCAAGGACGATCTGGCGTACTGTCGCCCTTTCTCGCCTTGGTTCCATAAAGCCTAATCATCCGTTGACTATCGTAGGTGACTGGATCAACCTTTGCGCCAGTGGAAGTGCAGCGTGACGATAGCTCTGAAAGGAATTCCTTTATAAGCGAATCAGTTGACTTACCAGATGGGAGATCAACAGGGAAAAGAAGATGGCATCCATTGCCGGAATCCGCTCTCACTGGGGCGTTGAATCCGAATACCCGGAGAGTTTCGACTACATCGTCAGCAAGTGAGAATGCCCGTGACCTTTCGCCATCAGTAGCCGATACATCGCTTGGCCGATTGGAATCGCAATCAATAAATAGCCATCGCCTTTTTAGGCAATCCTTACTGCTGGATGATTTGACCTTGGTATCGAATGGCTTGCGATACTTGGAATCGTTCAGTTCCTTCAGTTCAGGATTGACTGGGGAAGAAACCAAATAGATTCCAACGCAGTTGTCTTTGGCATCTTCTGCATGAATGAATTGCGATACGGCATCAGCGTCTTCATGGCTGATGTATTGATTTCTGCAATACCTATCGTCAGGATTAACCTTGGACTTATAAAGAGCCCGGACCTCTGTCACTGATCCGGGCTCAACGAGAATCCGAATGGAATCGGCAATCGAGAACGACATTCCTATCTCCGATCAAAGCAAGTCTTCCGGCGTAATGCCTTCCGATTCCGTTTCCACTGGAGCGTCTTTCTTCTTTCGAGTGCTACCCTTTTTGGGTCCACGAACACCCGACATATAATCTAGTTTGCCCTGATTAGCTGATAGCCAATCCGCAAGGATATCATCCGTAACATACCAGCGTGAACCAATCCTTAGTGCTGGGATAACGCCCTTATCTATCCACTTTTTGATGGTTAGATAAGTGAAACTCCGGCCAAGGATGGAATCACAGATAGGGATGACTTGGCCCCCTGACCGGAGTGTTTCCACAATCCGCTGGTTGTATTCTTCAACCGTTGGACTGCTCATCAGAAGGGGGCCTCATCCGATTCTTCGGACTTCTTGAGGCTAACCACACTTATATTGTGATAGGTCTTGCCAGTCTGCTGATTGGCATTAGTTCGTTTGCGACCATTGAAGACCTTTCCAATGGTCTTGCCAACCGCACCGACAAGCAGCTTTGCAAGTGGAATGTTGTCCTTCTTCCAATCCCTTGGCAACGATCCAAGCAGGGTGAGATCGGAACCCAGAATGTTGAGGGCAACTGGCTTGCCAAAGTAGCTGGTACGCTCCACGATGGAGTCAACGCAACTTGGGCCTTCCAAAACCTTGAGAGTCCAGCGCACAATGGGAGTGCCGGTGGATTCGATCTTCTCAAGCTCCATGTTCTCAACCTTGAAAACATAGCTGCCATCTTCAAGCTGATCCGCATTGACCTTGGTAGACGGATTAAATTCGTCCTCCATTGAACCAATGAGATCATCAACCCAGCTGTAATCTTGTTCTGACATAGCTCTAATCCTCATCCTTTCAAACAAACTTTGGACGGGGCATATTGCGACGAGCAACATCCTCTATCCAATCGGGAAAATCGGGACCGCAACCACCAACACCACCTGCAACAAACAGGTTTCTTTTCGCCCTAGTCAATCCGACATAGAGCAGATTCTTCTCTTGCTGATACGCTTCAGGGTCTTTAGCCCTAGCGCAGCACAGATCGGGCCGAAGCAGAACGACTGTCTCAGCTTCCAGCCCCTTGGCACGATGAATAGAAGACAACTGAATCTTCTCTCCATCGCTCTTTTCCTTAAATAAATCCTCGCACAACTTGGTCATTTCACTGACCGTATCGCACTCTGAGGACAACTCAAGGATCGTTTGCACCTTGTCTTCCAAGGCATCGAAAGCGGACTCATGGGCATCACGATCAAGCAGTTTCTTCTGCTCTCGCTCCTTCCATCTGGACAGTCTGGAGTTCAAGTCCTTCATATCAAACGGATCGAGCTTTTCGATCAGATTGATGATATCGGCCCCGATATCTTTGCCTTTGACCATGCAGGGGATTTTCTGGCGCATGAGATTATACGCAACAGAAATCAATGGTGCATTATTTCGGCAAATAATAAGATCGCCGGGAGCAACCCTGCCAGCAATAGTGTAGGAGTCAATCGTATCCCAAACACCTTCCGTTGCTGACGGCGATGCTTCAATATGCGGAACCAGCTTCCGGGCCAGTTCCAAATGAGATGTAGGACAACGCCAGCAGACGGATAGTGGTAGCTCTTTGGCGTGTAGGGCGTTGGTCAGATTCCTGAAAGATTTAGAATCTGCTCCAGCCCAACCCATTATCGATTGGTACGGATCGCCTACGATCACAGTATTTTCGGATACCCGCAGAATCAACTGCTGCTGCACCCGATTGAAATCCTGAGCCTCGTCAGCGAATAACAGATCAAAATCCTTCGATGCGATATCCATCTTGACTGGCAACCAGATCATATCTGGGAAATCAAGCTCAGATATAACGCTCCAGTCAGAACCGATTTCAAGACAACGAAACGCTGCCCCGATCACTTCGTCTACATATTCTCTGGACGGTAGCGCAACGCCCTGAATATCGCAGGATTTAGATATCTGCGATTTAATATCCTGAGTCAGGGCATCAATCGGAAAATTCTCTGATCGAATCAGATTCAGGATTGCAAATAGTGAAGCATACTGCGGTTTAAGGAATGACCTAGTACCCTTCGACTCAAAGTATGACGGGAACTCCTTCTGAGCAATCTTGCGATACTTCTGACCAGCACTATCCACAGTGAGAGATGGCAGCTTGGATTTAACCAGTCGCATACCAAGACTGTGCAGCGTGGAGGATTCGGCAGAACCTTGCAGCTTCTTGCCAAGCTCTTCTGCAATGCCCTTGTTGAATGCAGTAAAAGCAATCCGCTTGTATCGCTTGGAAGCGTACTTGGCAGCTTGGACTGCCGTTGTGGTCTTTCCGCTTCCGGCAACCGCATCCACTGAAAGGTTTCCACTCTCAGTAGACCGCAGCTTGCGGTGGCCAGAAATAATATCGTAAATAATCTGCTGCTGGGCCGTGGGAATCATGATCCTATCTCCTTTTCCTTTACTCATTGCTGATTCAACCATTCAGTAACTTCAGACCATTGTACATCAGTGAGTGTATTAAAGTCAATGGTTGGGAATGATTTTCTAAAATTTTCTTTCAGGTCAGGGTTGGTGGTAGCCTTCGCCTTGAACAGTTCAGCAATTTGCTTCTTTTTCGTAGCGTCGATGAACTTAACCGAAACTTTGGGCGTATCATACCTTGGGATGTCCTCCACTTCAGTCTCATCCAGAAACGACAATCCAACCATAGACAGAGTGCAACGGCGCAAAGCTTTGGTATGGCATTTCATGTAAGCATTGGCCAGATCTAATCCCATCATGGTTGTGGGGATGAATACATCGCCCCTGTTAATTCCGTATCGTCCAGCCTTGTCTTGCATCTTGACCTTAACTGAGTAGATGCGAGTCTTCTCGTCGAACTTCTCCTCTGTATCTACAATTGAGATGCCGTGAATCCGACATAACTGATCCGTGCAATTGCGTGTAGCGTACAACCGCTCCTTGCCATTCAGAACTATATAGCCGAATGGCTGAGTCAAATGGTTGAGCCCAACGCTTTCGCAGGTCTTCAGATATAAGGCGTGTTTTTCTTGAGGACTCAGCTTGGCTAAATCGCCCTTAATCAGCGCAGTATTGATTGCGTCCCAATTAGAGACTGGCTGAATTCCTGTTTCCTGTTTCACTTCCTGAATCTCATTCATCGTCCTATCTCCTGTTTAGTTTGGACTACTTCAACAACTCACTACGCAGAATCCTAGTCGAATCCCCGATGATTAGTCGCAGTGCTATCCTACCGCCTTCAACACTCTCCAGATAAACACCTCCATCGTCAACCCCAAATGAATCCCCAATCCGCATCTCATACTGGTAACCATCCAGAGAGATGATGGCTGGCCCCTCATTAGGGAAGACCTTCTCGACTTTAACTACCCGCTTGGTCTTCTTCTGCTGATCCAGCAGTAGAATCTCCTCGCCAGCCTTGCGACTGATAATCAATCCGCCTACACGCACCATATCCTATCTCCTTAATTCATACTCTTTGCGATAGTAACCAGCAACACTTCGAGATACTCAAGTGGCCAGCGACCACCGTTGAGCAACTTCAGACTATTACTCAGATGATTTGGAACGATATTCATCAGCAGTGCATGAACATCATTCCCACTAGCTACATTATACACAGTTGCTGCAACTTGGTTTCGCTCTTTGGGCAACGATCCAAGATAGTGAGAAAGAACCTCGTCAGTATTGGCGAACACGGACGAATCCGCAATCTCATCTGGCGATAGCTTATTCCTAAGCTCACCAACTGCTCCGGTGACATTGTGATGGAGAAACCGCTTCATTACCTCATTCAAGATAGCAGCATCAAATGTGCCGTCGATCTGATTGATCTGTAATCGCATCCTGTCCATAACATCTTGATGTAGACGATCCAGATGACGGACGAAGATTGCACTAGCCTCAGTTTCTGGAGAAGTCATTTCGTTTCCCTCCACTGAGGTGGGTATTGGATTTTAGGATTAAACCTATGAGCCAGTAAAGCCCAAACATGACCATCCAGAGAGGAACGGCAATACAGGCCCATCCGGTAAACCAGATTAGATTATCCAGCATCACTCGCCCTTCCCGCTGGTATAAGAATCAATCAGGAAAACGAGGTACTGCTGGCATTTTCTCAAATCCGTTACCCCACCTTTTTCCCTGAATCTGAATAGATACTTGTATATACAGGCGACACAATAATCCTCAAATCCCTTCTGACCTACCGCCGATTTAATCGCAGTCCAGCACGATACGCCATCGTTGCATTTGGGAAGGTAATGAGCCGGATTGACCGGATTGATTGGGTCACTGCTCATCTAAAATACTCCTTATCCTAGTTTCCAATTGAGTCTGACGATCCATGTAGTACAACGCTTCAGCGAATGCTTCGACCAAAATCTTTTTAGATTCGGGACTAAGCTCTTGGTACAGCTTTCCAGCGTCCACAACGGATTTGGAAAATAGCTCAGCCAGCTTGATATCATCATCTACAGTGGGCATTCCATTCCCCTTTCCTCTGCGTACTTACGCATCCTCCTTATAGCACTCCTGTAACACTCAGAAGTGGTTCCAATTGGCTTTCCCATCAACTTGGATATTTCTCTGCGACTCATGCCATCGCACATAAATCCAACTACTGTTCGCTGATACTGTGTTAATGGTTGCATCAATCGTGCTATCACTGATCGCTTATCACGCAGATCAAAGCAGCTTGTTGCGTCCTCTGGAATGGTCCCATGAATCTTTTCAATGATCGACAACACGCCGTGTTTATTCTTCCGCTTGATGAAATGCTTAAGCTGCTTGCGATGTAAATACATTCCACCAGTGGCGTATGTGGAGAATCTGGTAACACTAGGATCAAATGTACGAGCAGATTTCCACAGAGATATCATCATCTCTGATTCGTATTCCTCACGACTCATTCCCTTGAGCTTGCCATACTTATTCGTGAACCAATAGACTAGCTTGATGTTATCTTCAACAAGCTGACTGATGTATTCATCCGAATTAGTTTGGGTAGAAATCGGCGCACTAATCATTCCTATCTCCTATTTCCGAACTGTTACAGAAACTGCTCCGTCCTCATACTGATAGCTTGCTGTAACTGAAATCTCTATCGGTCGAGGACGGGGCGTATTCCGCTCATAACACCTACATCCTACGCTCCAGAACGACAACACGAACAGACCGATGATTGACATTCTAGGCATATTAGTTGCTCCTCTGTCCTAATCCTGAGTTTACCGTTCCTATACTCCACCCACTCTGATTTATCGCCACTATCTCCGATAAACTTTACGATCCGATCCATCATCTTACAGACACACAGTCCAGAAGTAGAAGCAATACGGTTTAGTCCGGTAATAGTGGTAGAACGCAGCATGGCTAATATCCTGTCTAGAATGTAGGCGGGAACCAGTCAGTCTAAATCAGGATACCTTCTGGCGCAACCTGTACTCCTTACTACTTTCGTTATTAATTGCCCTAAACACTGATACAGAACACGGCTTGCAGTACTTCGCATTTCTCCTGTCTGGAGTCCTAGTTAGCAATTCACCGCAATTGCCACACAGACATACGCTACCCTTGCATCCAAAACCGCTTCTAATTAAATTCAACTTATCTATACCATCCAAATCATAAGATTTAGATTCAGCCATATCTAATATCGGATCAGCCATATCAGATGGAAACGCATCAAGAACGAAGCGGAGTAGTTCACGATGGTCCAGAGATGTATCAGGATTACTTAATCGGACATTTTCATCCGATTTACTATCCTCTTCACCAATCTGGGACTGCGGAACAAACCTAGATACCTTGGCCTGCTCCCGCTTCAGTTCGGTATGCTTATTCCAAACCAACCATTTCATAAGTGTTCCCAACTTTCCTTTCTCTGGATCGTGCTGCACTACGGCAGAACATAAGCAAATCAAGCATTCCTGCATCCAGTCATCCGGATCAACTCCAGATGGTTTTCTGAATTTTTTGTAATAAAAGTAGGCTAGCCCGATATTGCTCTCGACTGCCCTTCTCTGCTCCTCCGTCAACGAGTCAAACACCGAAAAGCCCCTTTCGATTCTTTGCTGCCTAAAATCGTTTATAAACGACTTTTGACAAAAATGGTACGATCAGTCAAATTTTTGATATTGTGCCAAAAAACGGCAATTATTTAATCCCTGAGCATCATTGGAATTGGAATCCTGACCATTCCAGTTATATCAACTATAGAAGAAATCGAACCAATCCTAAATAGGTCTGATTTCCAAGATTCTGTATAACCTTCAAATTTAAATCCATCATCAATAGTAAATTTTATTCCAGAATTACTGATATTTACTGAGTTTATAAAATTGATAAATTCGTGTTCTATTCTTGATGCTGTTTCTGGCGCACCAACAAATACTTCAATTATTTCAAATCCTTTCTTTTTGTGATGAAGCAATCTTGAACTTGGATTATTTGTTATCCCTATCTTTTGAATTCCATAAGATTTATTTTCAATCAAATAAACAAATCCAACCAAAGATTCATTTTTTAACTTTCTTTGATAGTTTTGACTGCTGGTTTTTTTAGAAGACGAATCTTCCATCTTCTTTTTTTGCTTATGCAAAGTAATCATCTCCTTCTCCTTTTCCGTTAATCCCTTGTTGCTGATTCTGGAATGCCTCAAGCACAAACCGTCTTTAACCAATTTAACATTGTTGTTACATACAAAGCAGAATCCCATAAGCACCTCCGAATTGGGTGCATTTTAAAAAAGCTGTCTCCTAAATTTAAGGCCAAAATCAGAACCATAAACGCAAGGTTCTCCAAATTTTGGCATGACTTCAATAAAATATTCAAGTTTCCTTGATATGCAAAATTCATGGGCATTCCGGGCAAGCTGATTGGCCCTCTCTGGGCTTTTGGCTACTACTTGCTTCTGGATAGTCCTTCCATTGGCCCAATAGCGCAGTAGGACAAGATATGAATCTCCGGGAATCACGGCTTAGACCTCCTGCCAGATTGCAGATTTGGCTGCAATCTCATCTAGGAGATTAGATGCAGCAGCTTCGGCATGAACCATAGCCGAAATGCAGCAGGCGTGTTCTGATTTGGAGTATCTGGAATCGCTTCCCTCAATCCAAACCATTTGAATGTAATTATTGGTGACGATGCAGCGATAGACGGAAAGCATGGCATCCTTTCCATTGCCAAGATTTAAGCAAGCCCAAATCCCATTGCCACTAGAATTGGTATTCCACTGAACCATTGTCCTATCTCCTTTTAAGAATTGGCCAAAACCTTGACACTATGCCACGACCACTCAGTTGGCCGGGAAACCTTGTCGCCATACACATAGCGATAATACTCTGGATCAGTCCGATCGAGAACTGAGGATTCGCCAACGCTGAACCAGATATGATCGTCCTTAGCCCAGACTCCGTCACGCACCCAATCCCTCGCAAGACTAACGGCATCAGTCTTGCCTTCGGCCTGAATTAGGATGGAGCCCAAATCATTGTCGATTTCAATCAGATATGTCTTCATCGTCCTGTCTCCTTTTCAATCAGATTCAACGATACTCGTAACCATCATCGTGGACGCATTCCCACTCGTATTCGGCATCTTGCTCCATTCGCTCCAGTGCGTCCCAGAATCGCTCACAAAGCTCCTTCTCTGCTTCTTTCTGATCCATATCGTCCAATCCATCTAGCTCAATCCGCTCAGAAAATTCGGCATCGGAACCCTCTACGATAGTCCCGACGATAACACCATGCTCATCGAAGCGGACCCATGCCCCGCAAGTAGTCCACTTGTAAACAACACGGTCAATAGCCTTTTCATCAGCTTTACGATCAAGACCACAAGATTTTGCGATTGCTTCCTGAATCCATCGACCATCGTAGTTCATTGTCCTGTCTCCTCTTTCCACTCACCGAATCATCCCCGATTCGATGATTTAGTTCTAACACGGTTATTCGGCAGAGTCAAGCCCAGCACTAAAATATTTTTTGAATGATTATAAAATACTATTATTGAATCATAGTAGAGTTGGCCTATTTTGAGCCTTATTGCAGACTGAGATGTAAATTGTCTCAAAGTAAGTCATTGGAAAATAAGGGTTTAGGATAACTAGAGATGCGCGAGGTGGATTTCCCATATATAATAGATTAGTGACGCATAGATTAGTGAAGGGCTGTGCGGGGGAGGGGATGACCCCCCGACCAACCGCCAGCAAGTTTCCTTCGGTTAGTGAATAAATAAGATAGAGGGGGGTATGGGGGGAGGATTTATAAATGCGTCACCAACCGAAGGGGTACTCGCTCACTTAAACCCCGCCCACTTGCCCCCGATGGTTGGAGGGGGCCGGGCGGGGCCGTTCGCATATTGTCGATTCACTAGAATTGAGAAGTAAGATCGGTCGCCCTAGGTCGGGCTACCCTCTGGCTCTGGTCAAGTTGTCCTTGCAATTAAAATATATCTGCGTATATTGAACGAGGACTCATCCCGTATGTGGCGGAATGAGCCCTCTGGCACAGTTCTCTTAACTGGAGAGTACCATGCGTATTGACAATTCTATGTGGGAATCCGTTTTTGACAATGCCATCAAAGGTATTGAGTCTGAAAAAGCGGAAGCTAAAAAGCAAAAAGATAAATTAAAATCCTCTGCGTCCGAAATCATTGAATTGATTCAGGATGAAGAATTGAAAAAAGTAATGTCGAAAATGATATCATCTAGTGGATCGAAAACGATAAAAGATTTTGCTGCAATAATTAAAAAAATAAGGTCATCAATAAAAGAAAAACTAGTAGAAGAAATGGGTAAAAAGAAAAATGGAATTAGGAAGCATGACGAATTTGCAGATGAAGCAAAGAAAGAAAAAATAAAAAACGATGGCGTTGTCGATACTAAGCCATTTTACAATAAAAATCTTTTTCTTTATTTGCTCTACAACGATAATTGGAATTGTTTCAAAATTGGAGTTTCTGGAGATATTGACAAGAGATTAGAAATGCACTCAATGAATGGATTCAAGCTAATAGAATCAATGAAAAGAACTGATGCGAGGGAAGTTGAGCGTAAAATAATAATTGCAATTAGGTCTATGGGTATACGCATGGGAAGAAATCTATTTGAAAATCAATTTGATGGCTGGAATGAATGCTGGCACAAAGACGAGTTGAGCGTAGAATGTATTGATGATTTGCTTGGGCTTGTTGATCGAAATCATAATCGAGAGGAACAGGAATGAAGATTGAAGAATTATTTTATACAGAGAATGTATTATTTCTCGCCAAGTTGACAGATAAGGCGCAGAAGTATTGCAAAGAAAAGAAGGTTGAAATTTCAGTAGAGAATATCGAGAAAGCTCGTCAGTGGTTATTCAAGAAGCAGCTGGAAGTTACTGAATGAGTATGGTCGAAAAAATCGAGCAACTAGCGGAATTTTCTGAACAGGATATTCCGCTATTTGCCGATTTCGATGACTGCATTATCGGAGCCATTTATCGGCGTGGAAAGTATTATGCAGTTTATTCACGATCCAAGATGCTGCGTCAATTGATGAATGATAATGGCTGGGACTACTTCGATTCCTTGGATTGGTTTTGCCATAATATCGAATGCGCCTACGGTGGCCCTCAATCGCCTCTTATCCTGATTG
>Ga0255176_1000596_pt1 | contig 13100 bp, 10 predicted proteins | sample Atl_Atlam_RepA_8_2_FD_183622 | JGI IMG/M metagenome (GOLD analysis project Ga0255176, IMG submission 183622) | Freshwater microbial communities from Altamaha River, Georgia, United States - Atl_Atlam_RepA_8d | ecosystem: Environmental > Aquatic > Freshwater > River | place: USA: Georgia... | reverse complement strand
CTTGCATCATTCCAAACACCTTTGACACCCCCGGTACCAATGCTTTGACGATTGGTTATTTCGGGGCTCGTCCCGACCTCGACTTGGGCAAAACCAATTACACAGGCGTAGCCGGAGCCCTGGGCGATGGGGTTAGCACCGCCTCCGCTTCCGATGGCCCGGGTGTGAATCTGCAAAAGTATGTGGGTATTTACACCAATCGTTCCAAGAACAAGACTGCCACCATCCAAGATGGCTCTTCCAACACATTGGCCTTTGGCGAGGGTTTGGGTGGCTTGGCACAAGGCGGCCAGAAGGATTTCATTTGGCCGTGGATGTCGGTCGGTTGCCTTGGCACAAAGTTCGGCTTGGCTCCAGGCGGTGGCGCTGGTGCCACCAACGGTGGTTGGAACTATTTCTCCAGCCGTCACTCCCAGATTGTCAACTTTGCGTTTGGTGACGGGTCTATTCGTCCCCTGCGCATCGGTGCAACCGGCGTGCGCAATCCCACCTCCGCTGGCAGCGACTGGTATGTCCTTCAGCAAATGTCCGGCATGCAGGACGGCGAAGTCTACGACGCGGGCAAGCTTGGCAACTGATAAGTCACTGGTTTTGAAAGGGAGTTTGACTATGAAGAAACTGGTTTTGTTGGTCGCTGGATTGGCTTTCCTCGCTGGCTGTGGGGAGGACAAAAAGACCGAACCGGCCAAGAGCACCAACATGCCCCTTCCTCCGGCGCCCAAGGCTGCCGGCGGTGGTGCGGGTGCCAAGTCCGCTCAGCCTTCCACCAAGGCTGACTGACCATCGGTTTTTTGATTCCATCAGGGAGGCGGGTGGTTTCCACCCGCCTCTTTGTTTATTTGCGCAGGTTCTCCAGCGCCTTCCGCACTCTTTCTGCCGCCATCCCGGGTGCTAGCACCCTTCGCGCATGCTCTTGCCCCCGGACCGCCATGTCCCTGGCTTCCACCGGCCGGTCATAAATCTCCCGCAAAATCAACCCGGCATGGTCCTCGTCCGGCTCCGCCCAGACCACCCCCTTGGGGTACTGCGGCAAATCATTGGCAATGGTCACCTTCCTGAAATCCACCAAACGCGACACCTCAGGCGTCATGAAATCCAGGTTGCCTGAGTAGTTCGTGCCCACCGCGGGTTTGCCCAGCAGCATTGCCTCGGCCAGGGTCAGCCCGAAACCCTCGCTCCGGTGCAGGCTGGCATAGGTGTCGCAGCACTGGATCAGGGCCATCGCGTCCGCCCGGCTCATCACCCGGTCGATAATCCTCACTTGCCCCTTGGCCTCCTCGGCCTGCAGCAAGGCCATCCCGTCCGGGTCAAAGGAGCCGCGCGTCACCTTGATCACCAGCAAGGCGTCGTCGGTTGGCTTGAAAGCCCGCCGAAATGCCCTGATCAGCCCCAAAGGGTTCTTTCGCTCCATCACGCTGCACATGTCAAAGGCGAACAGCACGATGAACGCGTCGGTCGGAAGCCCGAACCAATCCCGGTCCCGGTCTGCCACCGGGCCAAGGGAAACCCCCGGAGCAACCGCCCGCACCGGCACCGGCATGACCTCGGCGAAACTGTCCCGGATGAATCGCGTGGGTGCCCAGATCTCGTCGTAACGCCTGGCCCGTTGCGCCCAGAGTGCCGGGGTTTTTTCCAGTTCCCAGTACCACACTGCCGCCCGCCGGGCATCCCGCCGCGGATGGCTCATCGACCGCGCGAAAATCTCGTGGAACTGGTGCTCCGGCGGCAGGATATGCAGGCTCACGGGGTGTGTCTCCGGGCCCCGCATCCCGTCCCGGTCATGGATATCGTGCTGGATGGCTGCGGGCATATCCCGGGCCGCCACCGGCACCCCGGCCGCCTCCAGACCCCGCCGAATTTGCCAGGCCGCCTCTCCCAAGCCCGAGGGATAGCAGAAATGCCCGTACAGGTTCACCCCATCCGCACGGGGTTCCGGAAAGGCGAATCCCAAGGGAGCCTCTTGCCTGGCCCGCTCCACGGCGGCCGCCATCCGCGGGTAGCCTGAAATTTGTTTCCAATACCCCGCACGGTCCAGTGGGTCGCCTTGGGCCTTGGGAAACCGCGCCTGCAGGGCCGGCGAATCCAGCCACAGCTCATCGGTTCCGCGGGCGGGGTCTTCCTCCAGCTCGGCCAGAAACCATAAAATGCTCGACAGGCTTGTCCCGTGCGCGGGCCGGGCCGTCCGCACCATCCAGCGTGTCAGGCTGCGTCTCCAGGGTGGCAGAATCCCCTTGGGTAACAGGGTGCGCAAATGATCCAGATGCTGCCAAAGCCGGCGGGCCCCCAGCGAGGGGCGCATCGCCCACGCCTCACGGAGCGTCGCGCGCTGTTCCTGTGAAAGGGGGCTTTCACCGCTCTCCAATAGCCATTTTCCAAATTCCCCGTCCGGCCCCCCGCGTACCGACTGCGGGAATCGCTCCCTCAGGTCCGCCCGTTCTTGCAGTAGACGGATCACCCAGAGCAGCAGTTTTTCCGTATCCGTTCCGGCGGCTGCCAGTTGGGCCGCGGCCGTTTCCCAAGGAAGGCCCGCCGGTGCCAGCTCCCCGGCGCAATCCGCCGCGTCAAAAATCTGGAACAGGGGCGTCTTGCGCGAATGCTTCCACGCCTGCGCCGAAAACCGCGCCATATGCAGCAGTTTCAAAAGGAATTGCGGCGCACGCCGTATCTTCCCAGGCAGTGCCCTCAGGCCTCGTTTGCGCGTGGCGCCGGCTCCCTCGCTGCCGCTGGCCACTTTCATGCCGCCACCACCCGCTGGCCGTCACCCTGCGCCCCGTGCAGGGCAATCTGGCAGGCTTCCACCACCGCGCGGGCACCTCGGTCCCAGGTGTGCCGGGCTGCCCAACCCGGCCCGGCCGTCCTTTGGGCATCCAGCCAGGTGGGGTCGTCCGCGGCCCGCGCCATTGCCTCGCGCCAACCATTCTGGTCCAGGCCGTCCACCCCGGGGGTGTCAGGACCAGCCACCTCCCGCACAGCCGGATCCAGTGAGGTGATGACCGACCCACCGGCCGCCCGCATCTCGATGACCGGCATCCCATACCCCTCGTAATGGGTGGGCATCACCAGGCATTCCGCCCCGCGGTACAGCGCCGGAATCAGCGCTTCATCCACATACCCCAGATGGTGGATTCCCTCCGGGGCCTGACGGATTTCCCGCTGCAATGCGTCATCACCCCAGCCCTTGCCCCCAGCGAAGACCAAGGGATGAGCATCTCGGATGGACCGGTCCAACCCGGCCCACGCCCGAACCAGCATGGCCAAATTTTTGCGGGGCTCCAAAGTGCCCACATGCAGGAAATACCCGGGTTTCAGCCCCAATCGGGCCAAGGCCGGCAGGTCCTTCACCCGGCTCCCCGGCCGCATGTTGACGCGCGGCGCGCAGCACCCGGTGATGATTTTTTCCGCCGGAATCCCCAGCAGGCTGGTCAACTCCCCGCGTACTGCCTCGCTGATGGTCACCACCGCCATGGCGCGGCCCGGCTTCAGAAGGCTTTCAAAGAAGCCTCGGTGATGGGCCACCCGTTGGGCCGGGTGCCACTGCGGAAATCGCAGAACCGACAGGTCGTAAGCCACTGCCACCGTCGGCAGATCGGTCTCCACCAACTCATGGTTGGTTTCCAGGTACACATCACTGCATCGGGGGCTGAACCAGTCTGGCTTGTCATGCTGGCGCAGGAAAAAGCGCTCCAGGCGGCTGACCAGCGAGTGTCGCAGGCGCTGGGCCGAAAGGTTGGGCCCCGGTTTGTCCAGTATCTCGAGCCACCGGTCCCTGTGGCGTTCCCGAAACCGCGCCAGGGGCTGCACCCAGCGGGCTGGAAATTCCCGCACGGTAACATTCGGTAGGCGATTCAGTGCCCGCAAGGTTTCAGCGGTGTAGTGGCCTATGCCCGTGGGTGGTTTGGCCAGGCAACGCGTGCTCGCGATGATGCGCATGCCCAACCCCTCCCCCGGCCCGGAAAGGGGAAATGGTACCCCGCGGACTCAAACGGGATCAAGGACGGGCCGTTTCAGTCCTTTTTGCGGTCCAAACCCAGGATGTCGTAAACATCCCGTTGGCCGGCCCCCAGTTTTTCCACAGCCTTGCCTGGCTCCTGCTTGGAGAGTTTTCCGGCCGGTTGCGGCTGGGCGGCCTTTGATTTCTCCGCTTTGGCCAGGGTTTCGGCCCTTTTTTCAAACCACATTTCCCACAATTCCCGGGAATGCGAGCGCTCCGCCGTTCCCGTGCCCGGAAACGGCCCGAAATCCACGCATTTGGCCCCGTACTTTTCCCGGGCGATAAACGAGCAAGCCTCACGCGCCGCCAGCACCACCAAGGGGTCTGGATCACCCAGCAGCCCGGTCAGGCCGCAATCATGCTTTTTGCTCAGCCCATACGCCCAGGCCGCGGCCACCCGGTGGTGCATTTCGGTGCTCTGCCGTGCCAGCTCCAACATCTCCTCATGACCGGTTTGCGCCAGTTCACGCGCCATGGGCAGGCTTTTCCTGGCCACCTGGGCCATTTCCGAAGCGGAATAGTTCCTCGCGCTCACGGCGGAGGAGGTGCCCTGGAAAATCCCAAGATTCCCCGGCACCACGCCGTTACCTCAACCGCCCCGGGTGTCTTGGACAAAACCTACCAATTGAAAACCACTCAAAACCACCCAGCCGGCCGCTTTCCATTTAGAAAAACGCATCGTCCCGCCTCCCGATGACCCTGTGCCACACATCTCTGGCCGTGGATTTGGTCTGCTTCCATTCTAATCAAACGACTAAAATGGCAGAAAAGGGCCAATAATGCCCCCACACCCAAATCAGAATGATGAAACCGCCGTGGATCTAGACAAAAGCCAACCCCGCATCCAGGGAATGTTCGCGGCGATTGCGCACAAATATGACTTTTTGAATCATGTGCTAAGCCTAAATGTTGACCGTTACTGGCGTTGGCGGACCACCCATTTGGCTCCATTGCCATCCGATGGTTCCCCGGTATTGGACACCTGCACCGGCACCGGGGATTTGGCTTTCGCATACCATCGCCTGGCTGCGGGCCGAAACCGGATGGTCGGCACCGATTTTTGCCCTCCCATGCTAAACTTGGCCCATACCAAGAAAAAAAAGGCCGCCAGCGCGTCCGGCCTGGATTTCCTGGTGGCCGATACCCTCCGGTTGCCTTTCCCCGACCAGTCCTTCGGCTTGGTCACCGTTGCCTTCGGACTCAGGAATGTGGCCGACACCGATGGCGGGCTTCGGGAACTGGCCCGGGTCTGCAAACCGGGGGGCCAGGTGGCGGTGCTTGAATTCTCCTCCCCCAGGCTCTGGCCGTTCAGTTGGCTCTACCGGCTCTATTTTCGCAACATCCTGCCTCGCATCGGCCAATGGGTGAGCGGTTCACGCGAGTTCGCCTACGGCTATCTGCCCGCCAGCGTCGCCGCATTCCCGGAGCGTCAGGCACTCGCCAGCCGGATGGAGGGGGCCGGGCTTTCCGGCGTCCGTTTCCACTCCCTCACACTGGGGATCGCCACCCTGTATGTGGGCACAAAGCCTGCCGCATGACCCGTCGGTTTTTTTCGCCCGATTCCCTAAAATGACGGCTTGCCCAAGACAGGACTCCTGCCCATGCCCACAGATCACCTGCTACTTCGTGCCGCCCGTGGGGAAAGCGTCGAGCGCGTCCCCGTCTGGGCCATGCGCCAGGCGGGCAGGTGGGATCCGGAATTCCAGCGGGTGCGTGCCGGGCAGGATTTCTTCTCGTTCTCTGAGGATGTGGAGCGTTCCGCGCAGGTGTCGGTGTTGCCCGCCCGCTTCGGAGTCGACGCCGTCATCCTGTTTTACGACATCACCACCCTGCCGGTCGCCATGGGGCTTCCGTTCGCCCTGCAGCCCGAGAAGGGGCCCATGCCCGACCGGCCCATCCGAACCTTGCAGGATCTCCAGAGGCTCAATCCCGATCCCGATCCCTCCAGTTACGCCCACATCTCCGGCCTGCTTGCCCGTGTCCGCGAGATGCTGGACGGCCGGCTTCCGGTGCTGGTCTTCGCCGGGGCACCCTTCACGGTGGCCAGTTATTGCATCGGCACCGGCAAGGATCTCGATGCCACCCGCGCCTTCGCCCGCGAGAACCCGCTGGTTTTTGACGGCCTGATGGAACGCCTAGGCCACGCCACTGTCGGCTTCATCAACACCCTGCTGGCAAAGGGTGGCGATGCCTGGCAGCTTTTTGACAGTTGGGCCGGAAAACTCAGCGAGCCCGAATACGATGCGTGGGCTCAACGCTGGCATGTGAACATCCTCGCCAAGACCCGCGGCGCGCACCCCGGCAAATCCTCCATCCTGTTCGTCAAGGAATGCCCCTACCTCGACAAATTGTGCGATGCCGGCGCCCCGGTTGTATCCTTGGGGTCCTGTCACGACCTGGCCCAGGCCCGGGCCAAATGGCCCCATCTGGTTTTCCAGGGCAATGTGCCCATGGAAACCCTCCGTAACGGCTCCCCCCAGCAGGTCCGCGCCGCTGTCCGGGACTGCCTTCAGGCCGGAGGTGGCCGGCGCCATATCCTCAATCTCAACCACGGGGTGGACAAATCCACCCCTCCCGCCAATTTCCAGGCATATGTCGAGGCCGCCCGCGAGGGCCTGTGACGGCACGGTCGCCGTCCTTCGTGGCTGGTAACCATTCAGGATGAACCGGTGTCCGAAACGCCACTGATCACGACCATCGCCGTCGGCTTCGCCGCGGCTTGGGTGTTGGGCCTGTTCACACAGTGGCTGCGCCTCTCCCCCATCGTGGGCTACATCCTGGCGGGTCTCCTCGTCGGGCCTTACACCCCGGGATTAAGGGCTGATCCCAACCTGGCCCACGAGTTGGCCGAGGTGGGCGTCATCCTGCTCATGTTCGGTGTCGGCCTCCACTTCAATCTCGGTGAACTGTTGGCGGTGCGGCGCACGGCCATCCCGGGTGCCCTGCTGGAAAGCTCCGCCACCACCCTGCTCACCATGGCCATCCTGTGGGGGCTGGGTTTCCCTCCGGGCGAGGCGCTTGCCATGGGATTGGCCCTAGCCGTGGCCAGTACCGTGCTGTTGATGCGCGTCCTTTCCGATGCCGACGCCTTGCAAACCACCGCCGGCGTCATCGCCGTCGGCTGGCTGGTGGTGGAGGATCTACTCACCGTCATCGTGCTGGTGTTGCTGCCCGTGTTCGGATCGATGGATCGGGAAGGCCCCGCCATGGACACCGTCTCGGCCACGGCGTCCGCCTTGGCGAGCGCGATACTCCGCCTCGCGGCCCTGGTGGGGGTGGTCTATCTCGCCGGGTCGAGGTTCATCCCCTGGGTGCTGATGCGGGTGGCCCGGCTGCGCTCGCGGGAATTGTTCACGCTCACAGTCCTGGTGTTTTCAGTCGCCGTCGCCGCAGGAACTTACGCGGCGTTCGGGGCATCCATGGCACTGGGGGCCTTCCTGGCCGGCATGGTGGTGGGCCAGTCGCCCGTCAGCCACCAGGCCGCCGCCGACGCGCTTCCCCTGCGCGATGCATTCGCCGTGCTGTTTTTTGTCTCCGTGGGCATGCTGTTCAATCCGTCGATCCTCATCAACCAGCCGTTCACCCTGCTGGCCTTGGTGGCGGTCATTATTCTGGCCAAGCCTCTCATAGCCTTTTGCCTTGTGGTGCTTTTCGGGCAAACGGTCCCCACCGCGCTCACGGTGGGGCTCGGGTTGGGGCAGATTGGCGAGTTTTCCTTCATCCTGGCCGAATCTTCCCGCAGCTACGGACTCATCTCCGAGGAATCCGGCAGCCTGGTCGTGGCCGCCGCCATCGTGGCCATCACCATCAATCCGTTCCTGTTCAACGGGCGCCATAAATGCGAGGCGTGGCTGAAGCGTTCCCCCGCCCTGTGGGGCCTGCTCAACGCCAGGGCCGAGCGCATGGTTGCCGAGGTCAACGCCATCGCCGCCACCGAGATGTCCTCTGGTTCGTCCGGCGACAAGGGCAACGCCATCGTCGTCGGTTACGGGCCGGTCGGCCGCGAAGTGGAAAAGTTGCTCCGTGGCGCCGGCCTCAACACCCTGGTCATCGACATGAACATGGACACGGTGCTGTCCATCACCGCCAATGGTGGCAGGGCGGTCTTCGGCGATGCCGCCAACCAGACCATCCTCGAGCTGGCCGGCGTCCGCGAGGCCTCCCACCTCATCCTCACCCTTCCCCAACATTCCAACCGGGCAGCCATTGTCGCCATGGCCCGCGATTTGAACGCGGATATGCGGGTGTTTGTCAGGGCCCGCTACCTGCGCGAGCAAGGCGAGTTGGAACAGGTCGGTGCCACCGCGTGTATCTTCGAGGAGGCCGAGGCTGCGGTCGCCCTGGCCCGCATGGTGTTGGCCGATACCGGGGCCGGCGGCGAGGCCATCAACCGGGCCGTGCGCGATATCCGCATGCGCCTGATGCTCGAGAGCATGAGCTCCCTGCGCAGCCAGCGTGTGCGACAGATCATGGTGCCATGGTCCTCCGTCCGAATCTTGGCCACCTCGTTCCCCATCGACCGGGTTCGCCGCCTGGTGGCCGAGCAGCACTATTCCAGATGGCCGGTGGTCGATTCCGAAACGTCCGAACCCATCGGCTACCTCCTGGTCAAGGATCTGGTGGGCCACGATTCCGATGGCGACTGGACCCGCCTCGTCCGGCCTCTGGGCTTCATGCCCTCCGACAATGACATCGAATCCGCTCTCAACCATTTTCAGCGGGAGGGCGCAACCATCTGCCTGGTGCGGGATGCCGATAGGATCCTGGGCCTGCTCACGCTGGAGGACATCCTCGAGCAGGTGGTCGGTCGCATCGAGGACGAATACCCCCACGCCCCGCAACTCACCCTGTCATCCGTTCTGGTCACCACCGAGCCTCTTCTGGACATTCAGGCCGTTCGTCCCGAGGAGGCCATCCGCCTGTTGGCCCGGTCCATACCGCCCGAACGCGTTCCGGTGGAAATCGACATTGGCGGCCTCGCGGTTGCGCGGGAAAAAGAGGCCACCACCGATATCGGCTTGGGCGTGGCGATTCCCCATGCTCGCTGTCCCAACCTGCAGTCGCCGGTTGTCGTTTTCGGCAGGGCGGTCACAGGTATTCCGTTCCAGAAGGGTGTGGGTTGTGAGCCGGTTCGTTTGCTCTTCCTTCTGGTAACCCCCATGGAAAGGGCCGAGGCCCAGGTGCTCCTGCTTGGTCAATTGGCACTCTTTGCCGGCAACGCCGACACCCGCAAAAAACTGCTGGAAGCGCGCGATGTCGAGGCGGTGATGGACCTCTTCGAGGGTTTTTCACAGGGTTAAGTGGGTGGGCTCCCGGTTGGGGCGTTGGATACCTCAGCCTCGGATTGGAGGTGGGCGGTGTTTCGCAAATTCGAAAAGAAAAGCGCCCCGCTCCTCGGCCCCAGGGAATTCGTCCTCAGGGTGCTGGGCACCTACCTGATCGTGCTGGGTGTCACCGTTTTTTCACTGGTCATGGGAACGGTTGGCTATTCTTGCCTGGCCCCGTGCCACTGGATTGACGCCCTCCACAATGCCGCGATGATCCTTGCGGGGATGGGCCCTGTGGTGGAGATTCATACCGATTTGGGAAAAATTTTTTCCACCCTCTATGCCCTTTATTGCGGCGTGGTCTATCTCACGCTCATGGGGATACTGCTGGCGCCGTTTTACCATCGCATCCTCCACCGGTTTCATCTGGAGGAAAGTGGCGATGAATCAAGCGGCCCTACCCGCCCACCCGCTTGACCTGGTAGCCAAGCTTGGTCAGTTCCGCGATCACCCGCTCCCTGTTATCTCCCTGGATCTCGATCCTTCCATCCTTCACGGTTCCACCTGTGCCGCATTTGCTTTTCAGGGTGGCCCCCAGTTCCTTCAGGGCCGACTCAGATAAAGGGGTGTCAAAGATGGTTGTCACACCTTTACCGTGCCGGCCGGCGGTTTCCCGCCCCACTTTCAGCACCACTGGCTTGGGCGCAGCCGGCTTGGCCGGTGGGCCGGGCTTTTTCTTGTCCCCGGCGGGCCTAGCGCCGCCTCCCAGAAGCCGTGCCACAAGGTCCATCACCTGTTGGTCAATCAACCCCTCATCGCCTGCGCCAATCTGCCAATACTCTATGGTTTTCGCCACCTCACCCAGACGGGCCTCGCACGCCGGCTGGTCGCTAACCTGGTTCAGTGCCAGACATTTTCCCGCCGCCTGCAGGTTTTCCGGGCCGACCAGGGTGATCGACTTGGCGGCGGCCTCCCACGGCAAACCCATCATGCTGGCAATGGAGTTGAACCGCTCGGCGGTTTGGTTGCACAGCGAGGAATGACCGGTATCGAGAATTAGCAGCAGCTTTTTCACAGGGGAAGGCATGGTTTCTGAAGGTCTCAGGGCTAAATTATTGGGGATGGTCTACGGCAGGGGACGAACTTCGATCGTTTTGAATTCCACCGGGTCACGGTGCCCGCACAAGCCGATATGCCCTTCGGTCCGCAACAGGCCCGGATGCGGATCCTTGCGCATTTTCTTTTCCACCTTGCTCACATCGCCCGCCATGACTTGGGTGCCGTTCACTTTCACTGCAAGGGTGTGTCCCTTCACCCTAATTTCCATGGTGTTCCATTCACCTACCGGCTTTTGGTGCCCCTTTTCGGCGGCAATCAGGCCATAGGCCGATCCGTTCGCCTGCCGGGGGTCCAGCTTGGCGTATTTGGTGTGGGTGTCATCCAGCAGTTGGATCTCGCACATGCCATCCAGTGATCCGGTCCCGTGCCCTGGGTAGTGGACCGCGATCCCGTTGTTGCCGCCCGGTGGCAGCCTGTACACCACCCGAATCACGCAATCCTTCACCGCCTTCTCGGTGAAAAGCACGCCGCTTTTCCCTTTTTTGCAGACGAGAATGCCATCCCGCACCTCGTAGGACCCGATCGCTCCCTTCCAGCCGGCAAAGTCCTTGCCGTTGAACAGGGATTCGTAGGCTGGTTCCTGCCCGGGCAGATTGCCATCGGCCAGAACCAGCCCCAGCAGAGCGATGGTGGAAATCCAAAACCGCATGACGGCGACCCTTGCAGCAAATCCTGACATGTATTTTTTCAGAATAAACTATACCCGGTTTGGGAGGCTGGAAGGTGCGGAAAATAGATCTGCTCGTCCACACCCAACCAAAATTCATGGGCCAGCCTGTTGGGAATTGGCGCCGGAAAAGTTAAAATTGGGTCATGCTAGGACTATTCATGCTTGCACCCGCGCTGATGATTCCCTGCCAGCAGGGCAAGCCGGTCGATTTCAATCGGCAAATCCGGCCCCTTTTGTCCGACAAATGCTTTTCCTGCCACGGGCCGGATGCCCGTTCCCGCAAGGCCGACCTGCGGCTCGATGTCGAGGCCCAAGCCCACGCATCCGGGGCCATCGTTCCCGGCAAGCCCGGCGAAAGCTCCCTGGTGGACCGCATTAACTCAACCGATACCTCCAGGCAAATGCCGCCACCCAAAAGCGGAAAGGTGCTCACCCCGGCTGAAAAAGAACTGCTGGGCCAGTGGATAGGGCAGGGGGGCAAGTTTGCCGCCCATTGGGCTTATCAGGCCCCCGTCCGGTCCAAGGTTCCCGCTGTCAGCGAGACCACTTGGCCGCGCAATCCCATCGACTCTTTTCTTCTGGCCCGCCTGGAACGCGAAAAAATCCGCCCGTCATCTGATGCCGATCCCAGAACCCTCATCCGCCGCCTTCACCTCGATCTGACCGGATTGCTTCCCACGCCAAAGCAGGCGGCCGATTTTGTCGCCGATCCATCCGATGCGCGTTGGGCCGCCGAGGTGGACCGCCTCCTGACGACAGATTCTCACGCCGAACGCATGGCCTCCTGGTGGCTGGACCTCGTCCGTTACGCCGATACCGTCGGCTACCACGGCGACCAGGAGCACGCCGCCTCTCCCTACCGCGACTGGGTGATTGACGCCTTCTCTAACAACATGCCTTTCAACCGGTTCACCACCGCGCAATTGGCCGGAGACCTTTTGCCCAATCCTTCCACGGAAGATCTCACCGCCACCTGCTACAACCGCCTGTTGCAAACTTCCCACGAGGGTGGAGTTCAGGCCCGGGAGTACCGCGCCATTTACGCCGCCGACCGCGTCCGCAACCTGTCGGTCGTCTGGCTGGGGGCCACCATCGGGTGCGCCCAGTGCCACGATCACAAATACGACCCCTTCTCCCAGAAAGACTTCTACGCCCTCGCGGCCTGCTTCGCCGATATCGATGACGAGAAACACCTCCGTGGCGGCCTCGACCAGACCCCCACCCGCCGCGAGCCCGAAATTGAGGTTCATACAGCCCGCGAAAAGGCCAGGATCGAGGCATTGAAAGCTCTGGAAATCCAGGCCCGTTCCGCCAACCAGCCCGAAAAAGCCGCCACCCTGGAAAAGCAGCGCGAGGCCCTCCTGGCCAAAAAACGCCGCGTCATGGTCACCCGGTCCCTGGCCTCCCCACGCGAGGTGCGGTTGCTACCCCGCGGCAACTGGCTCGATGATTCGGGCCCGCTGGTGCAGCCGGCCGTCCCGCAATCCCTCCGTGGATCAATTGACCTGCAACAACCTTTCACACGGCTGCGTCTGGCTGAATGGTTGTGTGATCCCAAGGGAGCCGGCCTGTTGACGGCCCGTATCCAGGTGAACCGCATCTGGGCCTTGTTTTTCGGTTCCGGACTTTCCCCCTCGCTGGAGGACCTGGGCGCCCAGGGTCAGCCCCCGTCTCATCCCGAATTGCTCGATTACCTGGCACTGGAACTGGTGGATAACGGCTGGAACCTGCGCCATGTGATCCGTCTCATTCTCACCAGCAGGGCCTACCGCCAAAGCTCGGCGGCCCGCCCCGAACTGGCTATGACCGATCCGGAAAACCGGCTCCTGGCAAGTCAGTCCCGCTGGCGTCTCTCCGCCGAGGCGACCCGCGACCTTCTGCTCCAAACTTCGGGTCTGTTGAATCCAGCCGTCGGTGGCCCTCCCGTTCGTCCCTACCAGCCCGAGGGGTACTACCAATACCTGAATTTTCCCAAGCGCGATTACAAGGCCGATGCAGACTCCAACCAGTTCCGCCGCGGTGTCTATGTCCATTGGCAGCGTCAGTTCCTGCA
>Ga0255176_1000595_pt1 | contig 13100 bp, 11 predicted proteins | sample Atl_Atlam_RepA_8_2_FD_183622 | JGI IMG/M metagenome (GOLD analysis project Ga0255176, IMG submission 183622) | Freshwater microbial communities from Altamaha River, Georgia, United States - Atl_Atlam_RepA_8d | ecosystem: Environmental > Aquatic > Freshwater > River | place: USA: Georgia... | reverse complement strand
TCGCTCTGCTCGATTTTTTTAATAACAGTAGTAAAAACATCTTTATATACAAGAATAACATTTTGACGTAATGCTTTGGCTCGATCAAATAATTTATGAACTGTATCAATAGTCATTTCATCTTTTGGTAGATTTTTTTGCACGTCTTGAATGAATAAAGATAATTCATCGAGTGTTTTGCGTTTATTTTTTTTTAACTCAGAATTTAAGTATATATCAATTTCTGTCTTTTTACTTTTAGGCTTAAACTCAAAAGTATCATAAATACGCCCTTTAATCATTTTAGTTGCAAGAGTGTACCCAAAATCAACTTTTGTACACGAAGTCACTAAAAAAATTATTAAGCCGAAAATAAATAGTTTCGTATATCTAAAAACAATAATTCGAAGGACATGTATCATTGTAGTAGATTAGCATTAACGCTGCTAAAATGTTAAACAAGAATATTCAACATCCTGATTTTATATCCAATATTTGATTTTCAACAGAATACGTCATTTAAAGAACGGAAACGCAAAGGGCCTTCAGAAGCGGGCTCGAGGCTATAAGAACTTTGTAAACTATCGCTTGAAAACCCTAAATGCTTGTTTTTATTAGACTTGCGCTGCGTGATAAACTGTGAAATGAGAAGAGCCGTTGAATGGTGCAGGCTGCCGCAAGCTACCAGAACCCGGGAAGATTGTAGTTTCGCAGACTTACAACATATCTTGGGATCGGATATATCTAAATTTAACAGAAGTTGCAAGACTTCGATGGGTTGAACGATGGAACATCGATTCAATTGCTCTTCATTTTGCGACAACAAAAATCGCAATCAAAGAGCGACTTAGAACTGCAAAGCTCAACCCGTCACGTATTGATTGGACCGTGATTGACCCCAAACATGGCTTGATTCGACCAATGAAAAAACGCTCAGTTGCCTGAGCGTTTTTGATCGAAAATATTTTTACAAGGAAGGGTTTAACGAACGCGTTTTAAACCCTCGTTAGGTTTGCTCGATGGAAATTTGGTTGCGGGTTTAGTATCAGCTTCGTAGATCTGGGCATCATGTGGAACATATTTTTTAGCCATTTCGCCTTGGACACCGGAAACTCCAAGGCTTGTTAAGGCAGCTGCGGTTGGGCAAGCAAATTCAGCCCCTACGGTTTTATGAATTAAAAGAATTTTTGGATCTATTTTCTGTGACTTTAAAAAATCAAGTTCCCTTTGGTTTGTCTTTTCAATTAAAGTTAGTAAATCATCAAATTCTTTCTCATTCGTAATGACTTTGCCAAACAACTCGATTTTCCCCTTAGCTTTAATGTCCTTCAGATAACTAGGTTTTAATTGTTTCATATCTACTAGGGCTTCATCAATGCGTCCTACAGCTCCTCCGTGGAAGCAGACGATACCGCCAAAATCATACATTTTTCGATCTATTCTGAAAGATTCAGAGAGATATTTATTTTTTCCTGATAGAAAGAGAGAGTTTGCACAGGCGGACATACAACTTCCCTGAACTACAACGTCAAGGTCGGCATCTCGAATATACTGTCCCATTTCCTGCGCCTCCCAAGATAAGCCTCCGGGCGATTGAACAATGAGTAATTTAGTCTTTTCATTAATCAAAGATTTTAGTTGTTTGGCGTCACCTGGATTTATCATGCCTTCAAAGTAAATGGTTGTTGCATCCATTTTCGTAAATGAGCCACCAAGTGCAAAATTTGGCAAAGTTAAAAACAGTAAGCACCCAAGCGCTATCTTCATGAATACTTTTTCGGCTTATTTTTATTGAAAATAAAGTTAGACCAGACTGCTAATTGGTCCAGAAGGGAATGCCACCTTGTCGATTTTTGGTCATTTGCAGCGCGCTTTTTGTCAACTCTGTCTAAAACTCTACAGGTGAAAACAAAAGCCAACTGATATATCTTACGGAATATTTGCAGGAGACTTAATTATGCGATTATTACCACTACTAGTATTACTTTCATCATTTTCCCAAGCTTCTGAATTTGGAAATATTTTAACGTCTGATGATTCTTGGATTGATTATGGATGTAAATACAGTCAAGAAAAAGACTGCGCAGGTAAAGCAACCGGAACTATGGGTAAGGAGCGCAAGACTATAGAGTATTTTTGTCGGGATGATAAAAATTCGATCCAAAAAAAAGAAGTTACTTGCACTTCACGAGTCCAAGTTAAAGGATATTCATTTTTACTATGGCATGATGGTCATGATCCGAAAAAAGGAGAAAGATTTTGTTTTACAGACAAAGTCGTTTTTTCTACAGTCGGCAAAGATGGCGATCAGATTTCTTTATATACGGGGTCTTTTTTAGAGGAAAAGCAAGGTCCCTCATCTGGTCCTTATTACCGCTGCAAAATGGGAGGGCATCCAGACAGACTATTTAAGCAAGTTGCGCCTGCGCCTGGCATTAATATTATCAATTATGAAATTAATCTTGAGGACGGAAGAAAATCTCGAGGTCAGTTTACTTTAAATCTTCAGGAAGTTTCCACAGAAGATGTTTACTCAGGGCCTGCACAAGACTTTTCAGACGAGTCGTGTTCCAGCAAGCTTGAGGAGCGCATTTGTAAAAACAGCTGGTACTAAAAAATTTTGCTGTAAAGAAAACCCCTACCAAACCAAAACCTTAATTTCACAAAAGCTCTGTTCAAAATAACCAGAGCTTTTTGTTTGTCCCATTCTGATTAAATCAATAAAAATTATAACTCAGGGTCAAATCTACACTCGTTACAGAAGGTTCACTTTTTTGATGATCCACCACAACACTATTTGTAGCGTCTGATTGTTGGTCGCTAGGTTTAGATTCAACAAAATCTAAACCTATCACTCGTCGTAATTTTTCTGCAAGCAAATCACCTTTTGTAACAAACTCTTTTACCTCGGTACTGAACCTACCCCGATTTTACGGACACGCAATTATGCGGCTATTTGATGTTTAGTTTCATACTCAATCGGTGTCATATAATCAAGTGAAGAATGTATTCTTTGTCGATTATACCAAACTTCAACAAATTCAAATATAGCAGCTCTTGCTTCAGCTTTCGTTTTAAAGTTATTTTCATATATTAACTCAACTTTTAATGTTCTAAAAAAACTTTCAACAAATGCATTGTCATAACAATTACCTTTGCGTGACATACTAGCTGTTATTTTATGCGCCGATAGTTTATCTCTAAAACTCTCAGCAGCATACTGGCTGCCGCGATCGCTATGCGCAGTTAAGTATGTCACCGTTGTTAATCCCTGATGTTTTAAACCCATATCCAGTGATTCTATAACAAGATCACAACTCATCGTATCTGATGTTGCATGACCAACAACTTTTCGACTAAATAAATCTAAAAACACTGATAAATATAAAAAACCCTCTCTTGTTTTTATATATGTTATATCTCCTGCCCAGTATTGGATTATTTTGTTCGATCCGATGTCGACAGTTATCTTCAAGAACATCCTGAACTTGATGAGCTTTATCGAATTAAAGAGCGATTACGAGAAGTCTATCGTTGTCGTGGCTATAGGATCGCCAAAATAAACTTAGAACGCTTAATCAAGCAGATGACTTCGTCATCGCTTGAAGCTGTTCAGCGCTTAAGAAACACATTAATAAAATGGAAAGAAGAGGTCTTAAATTATTTTCAAAATACATGGACAAATGGCTTCACCGAAGCTACTAACGGAAACGCAAAGGGCCTTCAGAAGCGGGCTCGAGGCTATAAGAACTTTGTAAACTATCGCTTGAAAACCCTAAATGCTTGTTTTTATTAGACTTGCGCTGTGTGATAAACTGTGAAATGAGAAGAGCCGTTGAATGGTGCCCCGGGCCGGACTTGAACCGGCACGCCCGTGTTAACGAAGCTCAGGATTTTAAGTCCTGTGCGTCTACCAATTTCGCCACCGGGGCATTCTAAAAAATGTTCATCGATTTAATCAGGACTCAATTTTGAAGTCAACAATTCGATCACAAATATTCGTTTTTTTTTCGAATTCAGCACCCAATAAGCATTAATTTTAATCATAAAGAAGTCAATCATACGTGTTTTGATTAACAAACATACAGGATATAGATGAGTTCACGTATGTGAAGAATCCGCTACTGTTTTAGTTTAAATTAAAACAAATACACAGCTCGTCAAACTGAACAAATCCAGAATCTTTATTTGACTCTAAGTTTATCTGTACGAATGATTAATCATGTTGTGTCTATAAATACCGAACTTACTTTATTTAATTTAAAAAAATCACTTGGCATAAGTTTTTTGCCAGTCACATTCATTTTGTTTATCTCTACAAATATCGATCAATTTCTCAACGCAAAAATTGAATCAATATTAAGGTCTCAAGATGTTTTTCCGAACATTTTATGGTTATGGATTGTACTCTCAATTATGTCCAGTTTTCTATTCCCTTTACTGACCACAATAATTGCATCTTATAATATTAGTCAGACGATTAAACCTATAACTCTAAATTCATACAAACCACGAAGTTTAAGATTTTTCATAGATGATGTTTTTGAAAAGTCACTTCTTGAGTCAATGCGGGCATTTGGATTAGCTTGCTTGTGGGGGCTATTATTCATTATTCCAGGTCTAGTCAAATATAGCTACTATCTTCTTACTCCATTTGTCGTCTTCTTTTCGCAAAAGTACCGACTAGGAGAAGTTGATGCCTTGGAAATGTCTAAAAAAATTTCGCAAGCTTTTTGGTGGAAACTCAATGGTTTAATTCTTATATTTGTCATTATTATACCAGCGTTTTTATCAATAACATTTGACGAGTATACGAATTTTAAAAGCCATTTTTTAGCGGCAACTGGATTTGTCGCCATCACTGCTTTAATCAACATCGTTTTTCATTATTTATTATTGAAAAAATTTTTTATTTATTTAGCTAAAGAAGAAAACATTGAAATTAACAATAATGAGACAAGCACTGCGACGAATCCCATATTGACATAAACTGGAGAAAAAAATGGCATTAATGTTCAACTGGAAAGATATCAAAAATAGAGACCACGGATTAACTTTTGACGACGTACTGATTATGCCACGCAAGTCAGAGGTTCGATCTCGTAAAGATCCTTCATTAAAATCCAAGTTAACTAAAACAAAATTTTTAGAAACTCCAATAATTTCGGCCAACATGGACACTGTCACGGAAGCTAAAATGGCTATAGCCATGCATAAATTTGGTGGCATGGGCATACTTCATCGCTTTATGAATATTGAACAACAAGTTTCTGAAATTGAACAAGTTAAAAACTGCGGTGCTACAGTAATCTCGGCATCGATTGGCGTTAACGCTGATTTTAAAGAACGCGCGCAGGCACTTGTTAACGCTGGCGTTAACCTTATGACAATTGATATTGCTCATGGACACTCAATTCAAATGATGGATACTTTAAAATGGCTTAAAGATACCTATCCACACGTTGAAGTCATTGCTGGAAACCTTGCAACGCCTGATGCGGCTGTTGATCTTATCGAAGCCGGTGCTGATGCTATTAAAGTTGGTATTGGTCCTGGTTCAATGTGTACAACGCGAATAATTACGGGATGCGGAGTTCCACAATTAACAGCTATAGCACTTTGTGCAGAGGCTGCAGCTCCATACGGAGTTCCCGTGATAGCCGATGGTGGTATCCGAACAAGTGGTGATATGGTCAAGGCTTTTGCGGCTGGAGCAAGCACAATCATGTTAGGATCAATGCTCTCTGGAACCATTGAAACACCAGGTGAAATCGTCAATGGTAAAAAACAATATCGTGGTATGGCATCAAAGAAAGCTCAAGTTTCATGGAGAGGTGATATGCCTCAAGGAATGGCTCCGGAAGGAGAGTCGACTTATGTTACAGTTAAAGGTCATGTTGAAGATGTATTACACGAGCTCTGTGGGGGGATTCGAAGTGGCATGACATATATCAATGCAACAACGATTGAAGAAATGAAAGAAAAAGCATTATTTATGGAAATGTCCGCAAATGGTATCTCTGAATCACGCGCGCATGGAGTTAAAAATTAATGAACACATCTGGGTCCGGGTCGACGAACAAAAATAATTTCGATGCAAGACCTATTGGGGTTTTCGACTCGGGAATTGGCGGGATCACCGTTCTTCGCGAACTTTTAAAACGATTTCCAAATGAAGAGTTTATCTATCTTGGAGATACTGCTCGCTTACCATACGGAAGTAAATCATCAGAAACTGTACGTCGTTACTCTGAACAAAATATGAATTTTCTGAGACAACGAAATGTTAAAGCTATAGTTGCTGCATGTAATACAGCTTCAACGCAAATATTCGAAAACAGCTATGAAGGCCTGCCCGTTTACAATGTTATAGACCCGGGATCTCGATTAGCAAGTTTAGCAACTGAAAATCATAAAGTAGCTGTTATCGCCACCCGAGCAACTATTAAATCAAACTCGTATGCTCGCAAAATTAAATCACATAATCCGGATACTGAAGTTTTTAGTGTGGCTTGCCCTCTTTTTGTTCCCCTGGCGGAAGAAGGATGGCACGATGATCCGATTACAAATTTAATCGCATTTCGATATTTACAAGAATTGAAGCAAAAAGATGTCGATACTGTAGTTATGGGCTGCACACACTACCCGCTTTTAAAAATAGCAATTCAAAAGGTATTTGGCCAACATGTTAAACTGATTGATTCTGGCGAAGCTATAGCCCAAGAACTTGCACATGACATATCAGTTCAAAGACTTAACCCTAATCCGAATATCGAAGAATCATCAAAAAAACTTTTGATTTGTCTAACGGATTCTGGAGCTCAATTTGAAAACCTAGCATTAAATCTATTAGACCAATACACAAAAGACTCGATTGTATTTGAGACAGTTTCCGTCATATGACAAAAATTTTGTCACCTCTGACAAGAAATGGCACTCCTTAATCAATTTAATTTGAGTTCACGGTTAAGCCAGAACTAAGCTGCTGGCCCTGAAAGTGCTTATCAATATGATATGAAGAACGTTTACTCTAATAAGAGAACTATTTTAATTATATTATCAACTTTAACTGTTATTATACTGACTGCCTGTGCACCTAAAAAATATAATTCACTTTTAAATAAAAATCCTCAAAATGACAAAGTTGAGCAAGAAGAAATCATTGAACAAGACTTATCTGCACCAACTGAAATGTACGAAAAATTATCAGAGCAGACAGCTGCACGTTATGAGTCGCCAGAGAAAAAGATTAAAAATAAACAATCAAACACCGAAGTGATTATTGGCCAGGTCAAACTCAGTAAATCTAAATTTAGTTACAACCCTCAAACCAGAAAAATGCAGATTTCAGGACACGCTGAAGTTTTGTCAGATAATTTAAAGACAACGCTCGCCTCAACCGAATTTAAGCTTTTGGGGTCACATAGCCCATACAAAGGTGTATTTCCACTGCGTCCAGCAGATCAAAATCAACGTGATTCTGATATTCAAGTACGTGCTAAAGTCACTTGTCTTGATTTTAATCGCGATGATGAATTTGATTGTCGCAAGTCAATTATTGATATGTTTATTAAACATAATAATAAAATATACACAGAACAACTTGAAACTCTCAATCTTAAGAATAGCCATCAAAAACAAATTACATTTTTAAATATAGAAAATAGTGCGAGCGATACAACTCGCAAAGATGAAAATTCAACAAATCATTCAGCAAAGAAAGATACAAGCACTGAATTAAAGTATGATGAAAATGGCTTACAAGTTGAAGGAAAAGCTCATGAAATCAAGGGACGATATGTTGGAACTGCAGCTACGGCAAAGTTAGATCAATTGTTTGATGTTATAAGCGATACGCTCAAAAAGAAAAGAAAAAATAGTCAAACTCCAAATTCTGATTCTGATGACGATAACGATCACGACAACTCTGAAACAAATGAACCATATGAGGATGAACATCAAAGCGCCAATGAATTCAATAATAATTTTAGCATCGATCAAACTGGTCGAATGATTAAAAAGAATCAAGCCTTCGGTGACTATGACGATGGTAAGCTTCGCAACGCTTCTTCACTTATGGAACAGCAAAAAGCATTGAAACTTGAAAGCTTATTTGAAGTTAGTTTTCCGCAGCGTGGAACATATTACGGAACTCAAGAAATGATGGACATTATAGAACTCATAGGTAAAAAACTAAGCCAATCTCAGGATAAACTCTACGTCGCTAATATTTCAAAAGTGTACGGAGGTCGCTTACCTCCGAGCGTAAGTCATCAAATCGGCATGGACGTCGATTTAGGTTACCCAACACCGAATGGTCGTGTTAAATTTCCGGTTGTAGTCGACAGGAACAAAAGATTATTTAATACACAAGCTTATTCAACTCAAAAAACATATGAATTATTTAAGTTTTTAATCAACCAAACGACAGTTCCGGTAGCACGTATTTTTAGTGATCAGCATATAATAAACGATCTTTGTACTTATGCTAAGCGCCACAAAGAATTTGAAGGATCTAACGCATTAGCAGCCCGAAAAGTATTTAACACTTTAAGCCATGTTGATGGTCATGGTGATCATTTTCATTTGCGATTAATGTGCACTGATAATCAACCGGCTTGCAATAAGGTCATTTATCCGAAATCAAATAACTGTCAGTAAAATTATTTGATCGACAAGATGACCTAATCTATAAAAATTTCGTGAGCCATATTTTTGAGATTATACTCACTCGCCATTGAACGAACATAGGCTCCACAATCAGCCATCACGAGTAAATCATTTTCGTGTGTTTCAAAAAGTTCGAACGATTTATGAAATACATCAGAAGATTCACAAATCGGTCCAACAAGTGAGTAGATTTTTCGTTTGTCATTTTTTTTAATCAAGTTGTAAAAATGATGGTGAGCCTGATATAAAGACGGTCGCATGTTGTTATTCATTCCTAAATCCAAAACAATCATGTTTTGATTTTTTATATACTGCACTTGCGAAATAAAAACACCACTTCGAGCAACCATAAACCGCCCGAGCTCACATACAATATTTGCATTAAAATTAGATAACGCTTGATCATACTCTGCAGTTAAATGCATCCATCTTGAAAGATCATGCGCCACGTTGTGATCTTTATAATCAATTCCAAGACCACCACCTAAATCCATACGATCAAGACTTGCAAAATCATGTTTAAGGTCAAAAAAATAAACCTTCATCTTATCAACAGTTTCTCGAAAAATTTGCGGTTCAAGAATTTGTGATCCAATATGAAATGATAAACATTTAAACTGAAGTAATGGGTTATTTTTAATAATATCTAAACACTCTGGAACATCTGTTAAATCAATACCAAATTTCGAATCCTTAAGTGCTGTCGATATATACGGATGGGTTGGCGTTTCAATCAGTGGATTAACTCGTAAACCAATGGCAACTGACTTATTTTTAACTCGACTGATAGCCGCTATTCGCCTTAACTCTGACGGACTTTCTACATTAATTTGATAAATATTTAAATCTATAGCAAATTCTAATTCATGTTGAGTTTTACCAACACCTGAAAAAATAAAATCCATGGGTTTAAAACCGACTTCCAACCCGGCACGCAATTCACCACCACTGACGACATCCAAACCACACCCGTGCTCAACAAAAAGTTTCAGGATAAGAGGGTGAAAATTAGCTTTAACCGCAAAATGCAATTGATGAAGTTTTCGCCACGATTTGACCCATTTTATTCGTTCTGTAATAAGACTTTTTTTATAAATTAAAAAAGGTTCGGAATAATCTTGCACTTCAGGCAAACTACTTAAATTAATTCCGGCGAACTCAAGTTGATCATGACGATAAGAAAATAAATTACGTGACATTTCATTTGATGACATCGGTAAAATATTAGCTCATGCTTATCCAAATGAAAATCATTAATTTAGGAACAACTTCTCTTGGGCTCCCCATACACACATTTCACTTTCTTCCGGAAATGCAAACCGATCATAACCTAGTTAGAGTCTTAATTCTAGGTGGTGTGCATGGAGACGAAGTTGAAGGTGTTGTTGCGGCGCGATGTTTAGTTGAACACTTTCGAACAGATTACAATCTCAATTTAAGTCTTAAAATCGTACCTGAATTTAACCCTGAAGGAGTTTTGCTCAAAACAAGAGGAAATTCAAACAAAGTTGATCTTAACCGCAACCTTCCCACAAAAGATTGGTCACCAATAGCGGCTACCGAAAGATACAATCCCGGCCCAGATGCCATGAGCGAACCTGAAAACCAATATCTTGTTAAATTGATTGATCGTTTCGAACCTGATGTTATTTTTTCTCTTCATTCATGGAAACCAATGTTGAATATCAATGGCGATTTACCTGAGGCTAAAATAATTTCTCAATTAACCGGATACATCATAGATCCTGACATAGGCTACCCCACTCCTGGATCTCTTGGAACATACGCAGGCACAGAACGTGGCATACCAACACTAACTTATGAAATTGAGCGCGGTCTATCATTCAAGCCCATAGTTGATATTCATGTACCAGCAATAATTGCCGGATTAAAAGAATCAGAAAAACGTGTCAGAAAATTATAAGGAAATTTATGTCTATACTTGAACTTAAAAACCAAATACTCGAAATCTATAAATCCACAACGGAGATTGCTGGCTACTCTTTATCATTAACAGATAAAGATGTCATTTCCATCGCAATTGATAAGCTTGATCAAGGACAAATACGTGTAGCTGAAAAAATTAATCAGCAATGGATTACAAACGAGTGGGTCAAAAAAGCAATATTATTGTATTTTAGAATCACTACAAATCAAATTATTACGTCTGGCGACTTATCTTATTATGATAAAATACCTGTGAAAAAATTTGATGTAAGCCATGGCGTACGGGTTGTTCCTCAGGCAATTGCACGCAAAGGTTCGTTCATTGAGTCTGGTGCGATATTAATGCCTAGTTATATAAACATTGGGGCCTATGTGGGAAGTGGAACAATGGTCGATACTTGGGCTACCGTTGGGTCATGTGCGCAAATCGGTAAAAATGTCCACCTCTCTGGTGGTGTTGGCATTGGTGGCGTTCTCGAGCCAGCGCAAGCCCAGCCTGTGATTATTGAAGACGATTGCTTCGTCGGAAGCCGATGTATTGTTGTTGAGGGTGCACATCTAGAATCTGGCGTCGTCTTAGGTGCTGGTGTCACGATTACAGCATCAACAAAAATTATAGATGTCACTCAAAAAGAGCCTGTGATTTACAAAGGGCGAGTACCGGCAAACTCTGTTGTCATCCCGGGCGTTGAAATGAAGTCTTACCCTGCTGGACAATACGGCGTACCTACAGCTCTAATTATTGGCAAAAGAACTGAATCAACCAATAAAAAAACATCACTGAATGACGCCCTACGGGATTTTGGGGTTAGTGTTTAGACTTTAACAATATAGCAGGCTCTATTTTCAGTGAGGCTCTTGCTGGAATATAACAGCCAATAATAGCTAACACGCTGACAATGACAATCACATAAAAAACTAACCATGGACTGACAAGAGCAGGTATCGAAGCATCATAATACAGTTGCGGAGGCAATACATTTAGTGGATTGTTTTGAATATAATAACTGAGTGAAACACCAATAATTGTCCCTAAAAAAAGTCCAGACATAGATATCCATAATCCCATAGTCATAAATAGTTTTAATGTTTTTTCATTTGAAAAACCAAGGGTTTTGATAATAGCAATATCAGATTTTTTTTGAGATAAAATCAAAGCTAAAACAGTCAAGATCGATGATGATGCGATTAATCCTGCTAAACCAAGAAATATACCTATCATTGTCTTTTCAAGAAACAAAGCAAAAAACAAATCTGAATTCTTCTGTTCCCATGTTTCTGTCTGAACGAAACCACTCTTTTGCAATTCTTTCTGTATTGAATTCATTTTTGAAATATCTTTTAACCACAAATGATATCCCGATGTTCGAGTAACACTTGATAAAAAAGACTTCATTGAAAGATCTTTATTAAAAAAGACTAGCTTAGAGTCTAAATCATGTAAATCTGTTGTTAAAATTTTTCGAACCGTAACTTTTTCAAACTGAGGAGTTTCAATGGAACTTAAAAGCAAACTCTCTGCAGGAATCAATGTTACAACATCACCTTCCAAAATCCCCAATGACCGAGCTAAATCCACGCCAATTGCAATTTCTTGCGCGCCTAGGTTAAGCTGATCAAGATCGTCATAATCAATAAATACAGTTTGATTTTGCGCATGACTTTTCTTCTTAAGTTCACTTAATTGTTTAAGCCAAAAATCTAACCCATCTGATTTATAGCCGATAACACTGGCACCACGAAATTGACCATCAATTGTTCTTAAAATGAGATCATACTGATCCGTCTCGAGGGCCTCAAATTTTGAATTAGATACAATTAAAGGTTTTTTAGAAATATTTTGCTCTCGAACTTGCTCTTTCGTCAGATAAACTGACAAGTGTGGATCAAGTGCCAAAATCCTTGATCTAATGTTGTAATTCATACCATTCATGACAAATAAAACGATAAAAAACAGGGCCACACTTATCGTAATAGCCGCAAATGAAAGGACTGTAATTCTGCGAATAAGCGATGATGATCGTTTAGAAATAATAAGTCGCGAGAGAAAAAAATAGCTCAGTGAATTTTGCAGCATTAACTCTATACTAATTCATTTTTCAGAAAAATGAATACGTTTTTATTAAAAATGCGCAACTTTTTTAACTGGAACGGTCTCATCAAAATATATTAGCCCATCTTCAACAAACAGCTTATTATGTTCTAAGTGATTTAAAGCTGTGCTATGATGATTGGTCATAAAAATATGACGCAAATACCCTTTTCGCTGATGCAATTGTATATAATCAAGCAAGTTCAGCCACTGAGTCTCTGACAATCCAGTAGCAGGATCTTCAAGTATCAAAAGTTGTGGCTGCTTGGAAACAACCTGAATGAGTGTCACAAGTTTTCTCATTGAATAATTTGCTTTTGAAATTTGATTACTTAAATAAGCATTAAGTTCAAACATTTCACATACGATTTTAAACTTATCATTTGATAAAAAAGTCTTAAGAACATCTTTA
>Ga0255176_1000593_pt1 | contig 13129 bp, 11 predicted proteins | sample Atl_Atlam_RepA_8_2_FD_183622 | JGI IMG/M metagenome (GOLD analysis project Ga0255176, IMG submission 183622) | Freshwater microbial communities from Altamaha River, Georgia, United States - Atl_Atlam_RepA_8d | ecosystem: Environmental > Aquatic > Freshwater > River | place: USA: Georgia... | reverse complement strand
CCATGGAAAAAGCCTCAACGCTCGCGCGAATTCTCCCAGGAACGGTTTGACTGGGACAAAAACCTGGGGCCGGAAGCCCCAACGCCCGGCAGACACCGGGTGTTACCCGAAAGGAGAGGTTCGCGATCGTGTGATGGTGGCGCCGCGGATGCCGCGGGCCGGGCCGGTGACAACCAGGGAAGGTTGGGAAATGGGAGCCTCAGGCATGCAAGGATTTCATCTGGAACCCCTGCGCGAGCTGGCCGACCAGCTCACCCGTTTCTCACCCTCTGGCAAGCTGGCACAGCAGGCGGCCAACGCCCGCAAGCTTCTGGGAGAGATCCGGCCCGACCGGGTTTATCCCTACCAGTACCTGGTCTGGCGCGTCACGGGCTTCCGCCCGGACGACCGGGGCAGGCTGGTGCTGCCGGGCCGCGAGCTGGCCGGAGACCTCGAGCTGCTGGCCAGGCTGCTGACAGACAGCCTGCCGGCGCTGCCCGCCGAAACGGTGGAGGAGGTGCTCACGCTCGACGAGCTGGCCAAACGGCTGGCCGTCAATGTCCGCACCCTGCGCAGGTGGCAGGCCCTGGGCCTGACCGGCAAGCGCGAGGTGGTGGACGGCAAGAGCAGGCTCCTGTTCCGCTGGGCCGAGGTGGAGAGGTTCGTCGCCCGCAACGCGGCGCGCGTGGAGCGCGGCGCGAGGTTCGAGCGGATGGAGGCCGACGAGAAGGCCGCCATCCTGCGCGGTGCCAAGAGGCTGGCCGGCAAGGGGGTTCCCCTGCTGAGGGCCAGCAAGATCCTGGCCCGCCGCTACGGACGCGCTGTGGAGACGATGCGCGCGCTGCTGAAGCAACACGATCGTGAAAATCCCTTAAGGGCCTTGTATCCCAGGCGAACCGGACCGCTGGATGAGCGTACCAAGGTGGAGATCTTCACCCAGTACAGGAGGGGCCAAGCAGTGGAAACTCTCGCCAAGAAGTATCACAGGACCCGTAACTCGATGTACCGGGTGATCCACGAGGTGATGGCCCAGAAGCTGGTCGACCAGCCGATCGACCACATCCATCACCCCTCGTTCGAGGACCCCGCGCTGGAGCGGGAGATCCTCGCCGCCATGCCCGGCGCCGACGAGTACGAGGCGCGCCGCGCCTCGATGAAGGTGCCGCGCGATGTGCCCGCCGAGCTGGCGCCGCTCTACCGCGTGCCGCTTCTCAGCAAGGAGCAGGAGCAGCACCTGTTCCGCAAGATGAACTTCCTGAAGTTCAAGGCCGCCAAGCTGCGCGACACCTTCTGCCGCGTCAGCGAGGATGGCACCCGCGAGCTCGAGCCCGGCAAGGTGCGCACCGGCACACTCGACCGGATCAACCTGCTGTTGAACCAGTCGAGCGAGGTCAAGGAGCTGCTCATCAACGCCAACATGCGCCTGGTGGTGAACATCGCCAAGCGCGGGCTGTCGACCGGCGAGAACCTCTTCGAGCGCATGAGCGACGGCAACATGTCGCTGATCCGCGCGGTGGAGAAGTTCGACTTCGGCCGCGGCTTCAAGTTCAGCACCTACGCGAGCTGGGCCATCATCAAGAACTTCTCGCGCAGCGTGCCCGACGAGATGCAGCGCCGCGAGCGTTTCGTCACCGGCCAGGACGAGGTGCTGATGCTCAGCCCCGACGCCCGCACCGACGAGCAGTCGATCCTCTCCCGCCAGGAGCTGGTCGCCGAGAGCGTCAACACCCTGCTGGGCAAGCTGGACCCCCGCGAGCGCGAGATCATCCGCATGCGGGCCGGCATCAACCCGGCCGGGGGCGAGCAGGCCGCCCGCGACCGCGGCATGACGCTGGAGGAGATCGGCCAGCGCTTCGGCATTACCAAGGAGCGCGTGCGCCAGTTGCACGCCCGCAGCATGCGCAAGCTGCGCCACATCGCCAGCGAGCAGTCCCTCGACCTGCCCTGACACCCCAACTCATCCTTCCCGGATGGATCAGCGCCCCGGCCAGCCGCAAGGCCCCGGGGCGCTGGTGTTTTTGGGGAAAGGCAGCGCCGTTTCAATCCTGGAAGGGATTGATCACACGCACACCGCGGTAGGTGGCCCCGCTGGAAAAATCTTCCGAATATATTTCCCGGATTTGCGATTCCAGGCACGCCGCGAGAATCAGGCTGTCCCAATGGGAAAGGCTGTATTCCTCACGCAGGCGAAAGGAAAAACCGAACACGCCGTCGCCAGGTTTGACAACCGGAAAAACCCTGGTGAACCTGGCGAAAATTTCCTCGACCGAGCCTGGAACAAGCTTGCCCCGTTTCTCCCAATTCCTCAATTGGCTGAGCAATTCACAAGCAACCTGCCAAAGCAGGATCGGCCTTTCCCCCTCTCGAACCAAACGGTCCAGGAGGCCCAAGGCCCGCTCCCGTTTGGACGGTTCATCGGCATCCATCGAGTAGACAAGGACATTGGTATCAATCGCGATCATGAAGCTGATCCCGGGTCAGCTTGCCTTCCCCGCCATGGACGGGATTGGCCAGGATCCATTTACGAAGGGTGGCCCAATCATCCGGTGATCCGGATTCCCCGTTCACCAGTTCGATGGTTACCTGAACCCGGGATCTGTCGGGAAAGGGAAGGGATTTGTCCGGACAAAGGACTCCGTTCACCACCGTCGCCTGAACCTTTTCGACCATGATTTCAGCCCCGAAAAAGCCGAACCGGCAACAAGGTTAACCGATACCCTGCCCTATCCACTATATCCCAATCAATCGGCCCCTGCTTCCTGCAGGCATCCCTTCCCTTTGGCAATTCCCATTGGTTGGGACCGGGCGGGCTGTTATTTTGGAAGGACAAGTCCATTTGCCCGGTTTGTTTGGCACTGGATTTCGCCAGGCCAATGTCTTTTTCCGGGCGCGAAGCGCTCCATTCATTCGGTCCTGGAACCGCCGACAACACACCCTGGTGGTGTGTCGGGTGGTTTTTTTCCTCGACCCGATGGATACGCGCGCCCATGCTTTTTCGTGAACTTGGTTTGATCGAACCCGTCCTGCAGGCCGTGGAGGCCGAAGGTTACACCACGCCCAGCCCCATCCAGGCCGGCGCCATCCCCCCGGCCCTGGAGGGGCGGGATGTGCTCGGCATCGCCCAGACCGGCACCGGCAAGACCGCGGCCTTCGCGCTGCCGGCCATCCACCGCCTGTTCGCCGGGGCCCTGCCCAAGCCGGGGGCCCGCCGGCCCATCCGCGCGCTGGTCATCGCCCCCACGCGCGAACTGGCCATGCAGATCCGCGACAGCTTCATCGCCTACGGCCGCAAGACGCCGTTGCGCGTCATCGCCGTGGTGGGCGGCATCAGCCAGGAGATCCAGACCCGCGCCCTCCGCAACGGCGTCGACGCCCTGATCGCCACCCCCGGCCGCCTTGTCGACCTGATGCGCCAGCGCCTGATCGACCTGTCCGCCGTGGAGATGCTCACGCTCGACGAGGCCGACCGCATGTTCGACATGGGGTTCGCGCCCGACCTGAAATTCATCACCGCGGCGCTGCCGGCAAAACGGCAGAACATGCTGTTCTCCGCCACCATGCCCGGGCCCATCGTCGAACTGTCCAAGTCGCTGCTGAAGGATCCGGCGCGGGTGGAGATCAAGCCGGAAAAGACGCCGATGCAGATCATCGAGCAATCGGTGCTGATCGTCCCGCGCGAGGCCAAAAACGCCACCCTCACCGCCTATTTCCGTCTGAACGAGCCCGAGCGGGCCATCGTCTTCACCCGAACCAAGCACGGAGCCGACCGGGTTGCCAAGGTCCTGGCGCGGGCGGGAATCCCCTCGGGCGCCATCCACGGCGACAAACGACAAAACGCCCGCATCAAGGCGCTGTTCGACTTCAAGAATGGCCGCACCCGGGTATTGGTGGCCACCGACATCGCCGCCCGCGGCATCGATGTCGACAACATCAGCCATGTCATCAACTTCGACATGCCGGGCGATCCGGAGACTTACATCCACCGGGTGGGCAGGACCGGCCGCGCCGGCAACAGCGGCAAGGCTGTTTCCCTGTGCCAACCGGATGAGCGTCGCCTGGTGGGCGCCATCGAGCGCCTCGGCGGTCGCAAGATCGCGATGGACCGGATCGACCCCGCCCTGCTTGCCGAACTGCCCATCGAACTGCCACCCATGAACGACGGGCCCGACATGGATGGGGATGAATTCGAAAACCGTCCCCGTCCCGAGGGGGGCTTCCGCAATTTTGACGGTCCTCCCCCCGGACGGGGTGGCTTCGGCGGCCGTGGCCGTCGGCCGGCTGGCAAGGGCGGCCCGGTGAAATTTGGCAGCCGCTCGGGTCCGGCCCGCTTCGCGGACGGTCCAGGTGGCGTCGCCAAACCAAGCGGTGGTCCCAACCGCCCCAGGGGCAAGGGCGGGCCCCGCAAGCCTTCGCGCGGCGGCCCCCGATAAGAATTCCCAAACCTAAAAACACCCCGGGCCGGGAGCTTTGAATGCTCCCGGCCCGGGGTGTTTATGGAACCATGGGATTCTCAGTCCCGAGGCGGCCGACCGCCCTCGCCACCAGGACCACCGGGACCACCAGGGCCACCAGGACCACGGCCACCAGGGCCGTCTGGGCCCCGCCCACCCGGACCATCCAATCCGCCGGGACCGCCTGGTCCCCTGCCACCGGGTCCTCCGGGGCCACCGGGCCCACCGAAGCCGCGCATCCGCTCGCGCATTTCCTTCATGCGGCCCTTTTGCTCCTCGGTGAGGATACTATCCAGCTTTTCGCTGGTTTCCTTCTGCAGCTTTTCCAGTTTTTCCTTCTGCTCGCTGCTCAGCTTCAATTGCTCAACCAGCGGGGCAGGCAACAATTGGCCTGGCTGGGGCATCATAAAGCCACCGCCAAAACCGCCGGGGCCTCCCGGGCCACCAGGGCCCCTACCACCAAAGCCGCCGGGACCTCCGGGACCACCTGGGCCCCCGGGACCACCCGGACCGAAGCCACCACGGCCCTCACCGCCTCGCTCGCCGCGGCCACCCCGCTCACCGCGGCCCTCTCCGCCGCGTTCGCCACGCCCGCGGCCACCGCCACCCTGCAGGGCTTCCATCTGGGCAAGCACCTTTTGCATCTCCTCCTTGGTCACCTCGCCGTTCTTGTCGGCGTCCAGGCGCTCGAACAGGCGGAGCATCCGCTCGTTGTCTTTCACCTCATCCTTGGAGATCTTGCCATCCTTGTTGGCATCCAGCTCCTTCAGGCGCTCGATCACCTGGGCCGGATTGGCCGGGGTGCCACCTGGGCCACCAGCACCTCCTCCCCGCTCGGGGGGTTGGGCCATCGACAAACCAGGCATCAGGCCGACAGCGGCGGCCACCCAAAATCCCTTCACAGTCGCACGCATCGCACACCTCCCTTGTTGCCGCGTCTCAGCGGCGGCCAAGAACAACCGGCAAAACCATTCGCTTCCCGTCACGCATCAGGGTCACCTTCAGCGTGTCACCCACCAGAAACTCCCTGCGGACCCAGTCCTGAAAACCGTAGGTATCCATCTCCAGGTTCTTGCCCTCCACACCCAGGATGATGTCGCCCGGCTTGAAACCGGCGGCCGTGGCGACCTGGGTGATGGAGTCACGCTGGCGGAAGGCGAGGGCTTTTTCTGGAAGCCCCAGTTTGGCCTTCTCCTCCGCAGTCAGGTTCTTGCCAGCCAGCGGCACGGTCGGCACCAGCCCGCGCAGCGAGGTGCGCCAGGTGATGTCGGTCTTCTTCCACTTGGGTGGAAGTTCCAGTGTCGCCTCAAGATCCTTGAGGCCCTGGCGCTGGTAGACGATCTTCAATTTGCCCTCGCGGGGCGCTTCTTCCAGCCCCTGTTGCATGTCCGCGAAGGACAGCACCGGGATGTTACCCACCTGACGGATCTTGTCCCCGGGCTGAATCCCTGCCTTGGCCGCCGGGGACCCCGGAATCACCTTCTCAACCAGGCTCCCCCGGTCCACATGCAGGCGCACACCCACATTCTCGGGCAGCGGATATCGCCAGGGTGTCTCCGGGTCCCAGTCGAAGTTGCGGGCAAGGTTGCGGTTGATGGCCTCCTGCACCTGATGGCAATGCATGCACCCCCTGCCTCCGCCCCCGAGGCCCTCGGCAAACACTGGCTTGGCCGTGGGCTTGGGAATCACGCGGTCGGGCTCCTCGGAACAGGTACGGGCCACCTCGCTCATCACATGGGCCAGCCCTTCCAACGATTGACGGTTGTCGGCGTTCCTGGAGTCGCGCCCACCGTAGCGGGAAACGATGCGCCCCTGGCTGTCCAGAAAAAACACCATGAAGGTCAGGTCGTAATCGAACTTGAACTGGTTCAGGTCCGAACCCTCGATGCGGGTCACCCGCACGCGGACGAACTTGTTGGCTTCTTTCCCGAGTTTTTCAAGACGGACAACCTGCCCGTCAAACTCGTGGCAATCCGTTCAGGGCACGCATCGGAAGACCAGCATCATGGGCTTGCGCAGCTTGCGCGCCTGGTCCAAGCCCTCCTGGTAACTCATCAGCCAGCCATGCCTTTGCGCCTCGCGGGCGTCACCCCCGAAGTCGCCCTTGTCGGCCCTCGCCCGTGCCGGGTGAAAAACCGCCAGGCCGGCGAGAACCAACCCGGTCATCATCCACTTTCGCATGGTCCCTTCCCCATTCTCCAGGGCAACCCTGTAACTTCCTATCTTCAGCGCAAAATGGTACCTTCGCCAGTTCGGATTATCCTCTATCGTTTTGGACTGACCCATGAACTCCCTGCTGGCTTTTGCACTGGCGCTCACGGCCCCACTGGCCGATCCACGCCCGGGGGCCCCGAATATCGTCCTGATCATCTCCGACGACCAGGCCTTCACCGATTACGGATTCATGGGCCACCCGACCATCCAGACGCCAAACCTCGACAAGCTGGCGCAAAAAGGAAGACTTTTTAATAAAGGGTATGTCCCCAGCAGCCTCTGCAGCCCCTCCTTGTCTGCCCTGGTGACCGGGCGTTACCCGCACCAGACACGGCTAACCGCCAACGAACCGCCACTCCCCGCCGGTGTGGACAAGGCGAAACGGTACCAGAACCCCAGGTTTTTGGCGGAAGTTGCCCGCATGCAGGGCCTGCTGCAAAGCCAACCGCGCCTGCCCGCCCTGCTGAAGGATGCCGGCTACATGACCCTGGAAACCGGCAAATGGTGGATGGGTGATCCCAAACTTTCAGGCTTCACCCACGGGATGACTCACGGGGACCCCGCCCGGGGAGGCCGCCACGGCGACGCTGGCCTCGAGATCGGCCGCGCCACCATGGAGCCCGTCGGCCGGTTCCTGGACGAGGCCAAAACCGCCGGCAAGCCATTCTTTGTCTGGTACGCCCCCATGCTGCCCCACCAACCCCACAATCCTCCGGAGCGGTTGCTCGCCAAATACCGCGGGAAAAGCCCCTCCATCCATGTGGCCAAATACTGGGCCATGTGCGAGTGGTTCGACGAGACCATCGGCACCCTGCGCGACCAGTTGGAAAAACGCGGCCTGGCGGACAACACCCTCATCGCCTATGTGACAGACAACGGCTGGATTCAAGATCCGCAAAAGGCCCAGTATCGCCTGGACAGCAAGCAGTCCCAGTACGACACCGGACTGCGGACCCCGATTATCCTGCACCAGCCGAACAAGTTCGCCGCCGCCACCATTTCCACCCCGGTCAGCAGCCTCGATCTCACCACCACGCTGCTGCGCGTCGCGGGACTGACGCCTCCTTCCACCCTGCCCGGCATCAACCTCCTCGACGACCAGGCTGTGAAAAACCGCGGCCCTGTCTTCGGGGAATGCTTCCTGCACGACTCAGCCGACCTGGACCGCCCCGCCGCCAGCCTGACCTACCGCTATGTGGTGGACGGCGACTGGAAACTGGTGGTGCCCAATCCCGCCACCGTGAAAGCCGAGAAAAAGCCGGGCCGCGGCACCGGCCGTGAACTGTACCGTGTGGCAACCGATCCGCTCGAGGAGCGGAACCTTGCGGCCTCCCATCCGGAGGAGGTCCGACGACTTGAGGAAAAACTGGATGCCTGGTGGAAGCCCTGATTGCCTGACCGGCAATATCGGCAAAGCCGGTGTTCCCCGGGCGACCGCCACCACCCGCCGGGCCTGAACGCAAGGCATCCCCGGTCCATCCGTCAGGTCGGGCACAGGTGGCATTCCCGTCCGCCGAACTTTGTCAAATCAAAAACCTTCGCAAGCCCCGCCGGGCCATTCCGGCCGATCCGGAACAACAGGAACAATGCAATCGACCCGATCTCCCCCGCCATACCGCGGGGGACGCCGGGTTGGCGCGGTGCCTGCTGGAGGTGGATCACCATGCGTACCACTCGATTGACACACTGGGGACTTGGGCTGGCCCTCGCGCTTGGCGCCCTGGCCGGAACCAGCCGGACGGCCTCCGCCCAGGAGGGCGGACTGTCCCCCATTTGGAATCTGGAGGCCAACCCCGGGTATGAGCCGGCCATGGCGGGGCCCCTGCAGTGCTCACCCGACCTGCAGGATCCGAATTTCTATGTCGGCCTGGAATACCTGCTCTGGTGGATCTCGGGGGAAAATTCCCCGCCCATCCTCACCACAGGGCCGGCCAATGTGACCGGCCCAAGCGGGCGGGCGGGCGTGGTGGGCGCGCCGGGCACCCAGGTCCTAGCCGGCGGTGACATCGGATTCGGAGCCAGCTCGGGTGCGCGTGTCAGCCTGGGAGGCTGGTTGTGCGATGACCGTTCGCTCGGCTTCGAGGTGACCTACCTGTTCCTAGGCCAGCAGACCAACAGCCGCACCTTCACCAACAGCGGGCTGCCAGGCGCCCAGCCCCTCAGCATCGCTTTCAACAACGCCCAACTGGGCGGTGTTCCAGATTCCACCGGTGTGGCGGTGCCCGGATCCTATTCCGGCACGGCCAGCCTGGGCACGGCGATCGACCTGCAGAGTTTCGAGGCCAACCTGCCCATGCGGCTGTCCACCGGCAGCGTATGGAGAATCGATGGCATCACCGGCTTCCGCTGGGTGATCCTCGACGAGTACACCAGCCTTTCCACCTACAGCCGACAGACCTATGACCCGCTGTACCTGATGACCACCGACAGGTTCAGCACCACCAACAACTTCTACGGCGGCCAGTTGGGCCTGAAGGCAACCGGTCAATTCGACCGTTGGACTGTCCAGGGCTACACCAAGGTGGCGCTCGGCGCTACCGCGAGCGACATCAAGATCACCGGTACCGGCTTGGGCACCGTCTTCTCCTCCTCGCCGGGCATGCCCCTGGGCTACCCGGGCGGATACCTGGCACAGCCCAGCAACGAGGGCAACTACCGCGACGCCAACTTCGCCGTGCTGCCCGAGGTGGGGATGAATGTGGGCTACGATGTGACCGCGCGGCTGAACCTGTTCATCGGGTTCAGCGGGTTCTACCTCAGCCAGGCGGCGCGCTCGGCCGAGCAGATCAGCCCGCTGATCAATCCCAGCCAATCGGCCACCTTCAGCGGGCCGACCACCTACACCGGCCCCGCCGCGCCACTGCCTACCTGGGACATCGGCAACTTCTGGGCCTACGGCTTGAACTTCGGCGGCCAGTTCAAGTGGTGAAACGAAGGTGAACAAAGCGCGGGGGCGGGTACCTTGACGGCACCCGCCCCCGCGCCGTTCAACATCGACCGAACTCATTCCTTGCCAGGGGCCAAACGCAGGCAGGTCAGCTTCTCCTCATCACGCACCAGCACCATCCCCCCCGCGACCACCGGCATCGTCCAGGCTTTTTTCCCAGCGGGGCCCTGGTCGCCAAACACCTTAAGCCGCCACAACTCACGCAGGTCTTTCTCCTCGGGCCTGGCAAGCGCCAGATCCCCATCCTCGCCAAGCAACAGCAGGTGGTCACCCGCGGCCAGGAGTGTGCCTTTTTTGTAACCCCGTTTGCTCCAGCGCTTTTCGCCGGTGCGCCAGTCGAGTGCGGTCACCATCTGTTCATCGAAACCGCAAATCAGATCGCCCATCCGCACCGGGCTGCCGAAATGGCTGCGCAGGCGGGTGTTGCGGTAAACCACCGAAGCGTTCCAGAATTTGCCGCCCTTCTCCTTGTCGGCCCGTACCAGGCAACACCCACGGCCGTAACCGGAGGTGACAAAAGCGTAGAGGGTTTCGCCCCCTTCACCTGGAACTGTCCACAGCAGGGGTGTGGCGGCGTTCACCTCAAACTCGGTGGGCCACTCCTGCTGCCAAAGCACCTCGCCTGATGCAGGATCCAATCCCAGCAGCCTCAGCCCTGTCAAACAAACCAACTGAAGACCTTCCCTGCACCGCACCAGGATGGGGGAACTGTATCCGGCCGGATCGGAAGAGGCACGCCAGACTTCCTTTCCCGTCAAACGATCGAACGCCACCACCCCGGCGGGTGGACCGGCCTGCACCACCACCAAGTCACCAGCAACCAGGGGTGAACCGGAAAACCCCCAGCGGGGCGGCGCCTTGGAGATGTCCCCAACCAACTCGACATTCCAGACCGGCTTGCCATCCGACAGGCTGACCGCCACCAGACGACCGGCCGCCCCCAAGGCGAACACCATCCCACCGGCCACGGTTGGGGTGGCCCGTGGACCTCTGCCGTAATCATTCGTGTAGGCTGTGGGCCAGGCATGTCGCCAGACTCGGGATCCATCGCGCGCGTCCAGAGCCTGCAGTTCCTCCTCGTCGCCGGAACGGCTGAGGGTGATCACCCGGCCATCCACCACCACCGGGCTGGAATACCCCTCGCCCAGCGGCACCTCCCACATGGGATCGGGCTTCCCACCCAGGAGGCCCCTGGCGCTACCGGCGTCGATCTGGCCGTCTCGGCGGGGGCCGCGCCACTGGGGCCAGGCCCCGGGCAATTCCTCGGCAAGGGAATTCGCCGCGCCAGACTGAACAGCCTGTTGAACCAAACCCGGATTGGCAAACTCCCGGGGGCGTCGGATCCAGACCACCAGCGCGGCCAGTAGCAGGCCCACTGCGGCAATCAGACCAATCAAACGATAATTGCTAGCCATCCCGGCACTCCAACCGAACTTGCTCCGGCACCACCTTACCAATCCGGTTCCGGCGGGTTGGCAACAACCGGTGACCAATCGGGCCGGGCTCAATAGAAAAACTGTTGGCATGGGAAAACAGAATCCAGGCCAGGCGCCCCGAGGGAGGACGCCTGGCCGGAACCGGAAATCGGGTTCGGGGTATCCAGCGAAAGGCTTGTGTCACAGATGGCAGCGCAACCGGAAATGAACCCTCCCAACGAAAGACCCGCGGGTATGGCGGCCGGCACAACCGCCATCGCCCAACTGGCGGACGAGATCACTTACCGTGGCTATCCCCTGGCCGAGTTGGCCGAGACCTGCTCGTTCGAGGAAGTCGCCTACCTGTTGCTGCGTGGCGACCTGCCCGGCCCGAAGGAAAAAGCCAGATTCATTCACCGTCTCAACGCCTCGCGCCACCTGCCTGAGGCTCTGGTAGACCTGCTGACCTCCCTGCCTGCCTGGACTCCACCCATCGACGCGTTGCGCACCTCGGTGAGCGTGCTGGCCCACTTTGACCAGGATGCGACCGATTCCAGCCCCGAGGCCAAGCTGCGCAAGGCAGAACGACTCCTCGCACAGATCCCCGCGGCCATCGCCCTGCGGGCCCGGGCTGTCCAGGGCCTGCAACCGGTTGAAGCCAAGGAGGGGCTCGGCCATGCCGCGCAGTTCCTCTACCAGCTAAGGGGCAAGGAGCCCGCGCAAGAAGAAACCCGCGCCCTGGAAATGGCCCTGATCGTCTTCGCCGAGCATGAGTTCAACCCAAGCACCTACACCTCGCGGGTGGTGGCATCCACCGGCAGCGACCTGCATTCCTCGTTGGTGGCCGCCATTTGCGCGCTCAAGGGCCAACGGCATGGCGGGGCCGATGAGGAAGTGGTCCGGCTGGTGGAAAGGCTGGCCCCGGCGGAAGGGGGAACGGTACCGGCGAACGAAGGCACCCTGCCCCAGGGCCCGATACCCGGCTTTGGCCACCCGATGTATCCCCAGGGAGACCCGAGGTCGGCGCTGCTGGAACCCCTGGTCTCACCAATTCTGGAAGCCGCGGGGCTGGGGGCATGGAACACCGCTTCGCGAAAAATTCGTGACCAGTTGAATCTGGAGAGGGGTTTGCACCCCAGCATCGAGTGGTCCACCGGCAGGCTTTTCCATGCCATGGGGCTGGATGTGTCGCTGTTCGCCCCAACCATGGTCCTGGCCCGGATGGTGGGCTGGAGCGCCCATCATCTGGAACAATTTGACGATCCCCGCACCATCCGGCCACGAGCCGTTTACTGTGGCCCCGGCAAAAGGGGCGTGCCCCCTATCGAAACACGGCAAGACATTTGAGATGCGAGTGGAATTGCATGGCGATGTGGGGTATAGTTACAGTTGATAGAACCAGTCGACTGTAACGATATTTATGATAATTCCTTCATCACCACGCCTCATGGGGGTGTGACCATGCGCAAGCTGACCGGATCGCTTGGACTTGCCGCGCTGATCGCCTGCTGCTCGCAGGGCTTTGCCCAGTTCCAACCCGGGGGTCCGGGTGGCGGATTCCCGGGGGGTGCACCCGGCGGTGGGTTTCCAGGTGGTGGCCCCGGCGGTGGGTTTCCGGGGGGTCCGGGTGGTGGCTTCGGCAGGCCCGGCATGGGCGGTATGGGTGGCGGCCCCGGCGGTTTTGACCCCGCCAACATCGCCAACATGATGTTTGACCGCGTGGCCAATGGCAAATCCACTCTGACCATCAGCGAGTACAAATCACAACGCGATCCGGACGCCTCGGCGAAGCTCGCCGCGTGGGCCGCCAAAAACGGCATCACCTCCGGCCAGGTCACCCGCGAACAGTTTGCGGGTTTCATGAAAGAACGCTTCGCCGAAATGCAGGCCAGCGGGGGAATGCGATTCGGCGGGGCACCCGGCGGCGCTCCAGGGGGTGGTCCTCCCGGCGTGACCATGGCCGTGACCAGCGGCCCCGGCGGTCAGCCGCAGGTGATGACCTTTAACTCGCCTCCCGGCGGCGGATTCCCACAATTCAATCCCGAGGAGTTCGCCAAGAACCGCTTCGCCGAGCTGGACACCGACAAGAACAATTTTATCAATGATGGAGAGCTGCAAAGTCC
>Ga0255176_1000592_pt1 | contig 13129 bp, 14 predicted proteins | sample Atl_Atlam_RepA_8_2_FD_183622 | JGI IMG/M metagenome (GOLD analysis project Ga0255176, IMG submission 183622) | Freshwater microbial communities from Altamaha River, Georgia, United States - Atl_Atlam_RepA_8d | ecosystem: Environmental > Aquatic > Freshwater > River | place: USA: Georgia... | reverse complement strand
TCAACAACACAGCAAAATAATCGTGAAAAAAATATGCTTATTCAAGGATACGAAGAACAAATCCATTTTCTTTCAAAAGAAATCGTAGCAGAGCAGGAAAAAACACTAGATTTACAAAATGAAAACTTAAAACTAAAGAAGCAATTAGAGACCAAACATTTTATTGAGAACGAACTCATTCGGTTTAAACGTTCACACGATGATCAACTTCAAAGCATTCATACTCTAAAATTGAAGGTACATGAACTAGAGGAAGAGATCATGCTAATGAAGTCGAATGAAAACGATTTAAAACTTGAAAATAACAAGCTTGTTACAAGTAACGAACAACTTCAATCAGTGCTAGATTCTACACGAGTGCAGTTAAACACTAAGCTTAATGAATTAGAAACACTTTCACTGAGATTGAAAATGTTCGAAAAATTAAATACTAATCTTTCTTTAAATTTAAAAGATTTTCAGGGTTAATTGCATCTGAAATCGTTTCAAATGTTTGCATCGAAATACCCTTGAGTTCGAGCAATCTATAAAAATCTTGCTTGAGACCTACGACTTTAGCTTGTGGTATTGTTGATATTGATTCAAAAAATGTCGTAATATTAGCGGATGCTGTAAAAGACAAGCGATCTAAACAAAAAACAACCTTGCGATCTTTAAGTTTACGCTCACACACATCTCTAAATGGCTTATTTTGATCGGGTTCAATTCTTCCGCTCACTTCTACTATCGTTACTTCACCAATTTCATAAAACTTTGCATCCATGATCACCTCGATAAAAGCATATCGATAAACATTTAAAAAAAATGAATAGACTTCAGTCTTAAAGTGACAACGCCACCCTTTTTTTCTAGACTATTAACCTGTGAGTTTATTCAACATAACAAATATCAAATTTGAACATTCGAACCTCAATCGTGCTGACAATCAATGCTGTCTTTTGATTTTAATCATGTTCATTCTTCTACTGTGCAAAACAAGTTATGCACAAGACAAAATAGAACAAACACAACAGGCCATCATTCCTATGACCACTGCACGCATAAGTGGTTTTACGATCACTGCCAATTCTCTTATTCGTGATAACGAAAAAAATATTGTTTTACTTGAAGGCAATGTACAAATTATTTACCAGCAACAGCATTTTAAAGCAGATGCTGTTGAAATTAATGTCCGTAAAAAGAAAGCCCATCTCAAAGGCAATGTTCATATTCAATCATTGGATTATGAAATTGGTGGCGATGAAATTGATTTAGACTATTTATCAAATCAAGCATTAATTATTAATGGATATGTAAAATCAAACAATGTTCGCTTTCAAGGGGCATTGATCGAACAGCGAGGCCCACAAAATTTTTATGTTGTAGATGCAAATTATACAACTTGCACAAACTGTCCTTCTACTTGGAGTTTTAATAGCCATCAAATTAAAGCTGAGTTAGGAGGTTATGCTTTTCTAAAAAATACTTTTTTAGAAATTAGCGGTGTTCCTATACTTTGGTTACCTTATCTTATCATTCCACTTAAAAACGAAAGACAAACTGGTTTTTTACCTCCAGAATTTGGTTACATCCCCAATAGAAACCTTATTTTTTCTCAAAGCTTTTTCTGGGCAATATCACCATCTGATGATGCGACCATTACATTCAAAAATTATGAATTAGGTGGACTTAAAGAAATTATAGAATATAGATATGCACTGACTGACTATTCTTTTGGTCAATTCAGTTTTTCAAATTTTAATGATAAAGTTTTTGCATCGAGTAAATTACTCAACATTTACCGCAATCCAAACGAACAAAATACTTCATTTCGCCGCTGGTCAATTCAAGGTTATGCACAACATGAATTCAAACCTGATATTAACGCTCGATTAAAGATTAATTTAATTAGCGACCTACAATATCCAAAAGAATTTTATGATGAATTTAAAAATTATGCAGATGGCGGACTCGAAAATGGGCTAATGTTGAATCACTCATCGAAACACACTACTACTCAATTTAACGCTTATTATTATAAACACTTATTAGAAAGCAACCCTGCAGCGTCGAATGACTCTGCTATACACAAATTACCTGAAGTAAAGTTTGATAGCACTCTTTATCAAATTGCTGACACTCCATTTTTTGCATCGACAGCAATTCAGTTTGATTCATTTTATCGTGAAAAAAAGTGGGACGATATATCAACTAATGGCAAACAAAAATACGTTACAAATGATGCGAACGATCCAAGTTGCGATCACATAGCTGATGGCACGATGCGTGCGTGTCATCCCATTTCAGATGGTGTATACAACGAGACCAATGATATATTGCGAACAGGTCGTCGTATCAACTCACAATTCAACATAACAACTAAAGCTTTTACTCCAGGTGAAGCAGTCACCATTTTACCTAAAGCTTCTTATAATTTAACAAATTACTTTTTCGATGAGGGTAGCAGTCGATATAACACACGACAATACGTTAAATTTGATATTGCATCTCGCAGTAGACTCTACAAAATTTACGATAACAACGATTCAAAATATAAATATAAACATGAATTTATTCCTGAAATTACCTACTCAAATATTCCCTGGGTAGAACAAGAAGCGCATCCATTTTTTGGAAATATTGCCCATGGTGAAAAACCCTATTCTTCGCGCAACAATTTATCTGATGCGGATATCAACGATGTTTATGGTGTACAATATGATTATTATGATCGGATTTATGATCGTCATTTAGTTACATTAACATTACTCAATCGTGTCATCAGGAAAAATACAGAGATTAATAATTATCAGAACACATTAGATTTTAGGCTTTCACAATCGTACGATATTTATCAAGTTCAGCAGTCTAAATATGGCGCACGTCAACCTTTGTCAGATCTTTCTGGAACTTTAACTTACATTAACAATCAATTCACTTTAAGTAATCAATTTAACTATTATCCTTATGTTGATGCAACTAACTCATCGACATCGTTATCATATTTAAATGAAAAACAACAATATTTCAAAATTGGCTACAACACAAAACGCACAGAAGAACCAACAACAGACGATGTTCTGCTTGCAATGGGATTTGTTACCAAATATGTAAATTTACTTTCCGGATTTATTATTGACACAAGTACAAATAGTACATCTGATTCAAGAGTAAAACAATTTTCAATGATCGCACAGTTAAAACCACCTGGAGAATGCTGGGCTATTAATTTTTATCGCGATCAAAAAGTTGGTAATTCGGCAGAGTGGAAAGTTAAGTTCGAATTTTCATTTGATGGTAAACCACCGAAAGTTATACCACCTGACCAATTAAATATTAAGTAATTTTCTTAATTAGTCGATGTCGCTTAAACTGATGAATTTTACTTTTGCATGCTTATTAACATAGAATACATACGATAAAATTTCGTAATCTGCCTTTTCAAACCTCAATTTCATATATGCTTTTTTTAATCGACCTATCTGCTGCGGTTTAATACGTTCGAAAATATTCCAATCCGAACTTAAAAATTTAACCTCTGCCATAAGTAATGTATTTTTCTTTTTAAAGATAAGATCGACTTCGATCTTATCAAGAGTAGATCTCCAACCGATCAGTTCCCATTTTTTTGCCGTTAATAACTGAATAACAACATATTCCGACCAAAAACCTTTACGTTGAGATATATTCTTTGACCCCACCAAATGTTTTTCGATGATGAATTGTAGGTTTAAATTTGGCAATGGCTTCACGATGTAATTCTGTGCCATACCCTTTATGTTTTTCAAATCCGTAATAGGGAAACTCCTGAGCTATTGTTCTCATCAGCTCATCACGAGCGACTTTTGCAATTATAGAAGCTGCAGAAATGCTTCTCAGATGCTGATCACCTTTTACAATAGCTAACTGCTCAAATGATTTAATATTCGGAACAACATCTCGCCCATCAATTAATAGAGTTCCTTCTTTTTTAAGATCATATTTTACAACTAAACTTTCAATTGCCCGGCTCATTGCCAAGAATGTTGCTTGACGAATATTGATATTATCAACCTCGACAACACTCGCCCACCCTAATGCCCAATAATGATTGTTTTTTATATCCTCAGATAAGACATGACGATTTTCTTCAGATAGTGATTTTGAGTCTTGATAATGGTCAAATGGATTCTTTTCATCCAAAATAACAACGCCGGCACATACTGGTCCGGCGAGGCATCCACGACCTACTTCATCTATACCGATATGTGGTCGTGGCAATTTATTAATTTTTACTAAATCAAATGAAATATTATTTGGCATCAGAAGCTGAAGCTAATTCAGACTCGATACGAGCTGCTTTACCATCTAATTTTCTTAAGTAGTAAAGTTTAGCACGACGTACTTTACCGTGAGCCACTAACTCAACAGACTCAATAGCTGGTGATGTGAATGGAAAAGTTCTTTCAACACCAACTCCCGCAGAGATCTTGCGAACTGTAAAAGTTTTTTGCGAATGACCTTGAATTTTAGTTACAACACCTTTGTATAACTGAACACGTTCTTTTTCGCCTTCAATTACTTTAACGTAAACGTTAACAGTATCACCAGGAGAGAAAGCTGCGATTTTAGGGTTAGATGCTTTTTTAGTTACACGACGTACAAGGTTAGTTTCTTTTGCGTTAGAAGATGCTTTGCTAGTTGTCGCTTTTTTAATTTTTTTAGTTGTCGCTTTTGCCATTATATTATCCTATTGTTTAATAACCTATTCCAAAGACATATTGTGTTACCACGATCCAAGCAATCGGTCAAGACAGATACTTGCAGCTGCTCGCACGCATAAATGTCTGTAATCGTCCTTAGAATCCCCTTTAATTGGATCTAAAACTGCGTAGCAGCCTCTCATAAAATCCTGAGTTAAACCAAAACCTGTTCCAAACACGAGCAAATAAGGGTCAGAATCAGACTGAAGTATGCTTTTAAAGCGTTCAAAGGTAAATTTTTCCTGCCCAGGCAAGTTGCGAGCATGCGTTGAAACAATACGCGCCTCAGGATAACCCCAATCTTTTAACGCAGTTGCTACATCCGGAGCAGTTTTGACGTCAGTCAATGCTGTTTTTCTCATTGGATTCATACGAGAACCCTCGCCGGTTCGCCAATGATCTAACATGCGCTCGACAAACATTAATTGCTCTTGTGCAGGGTGTATCAAAAAATATTTCTCAACCCCATAAACACGACAGGATCTCGCAATATCATGAATATCGAAATTCGTAATATTAGTTGCACAAATATCACCCTGACGATCAACAATTGGATAGTGTACAAGGGCTACAGCCAAAGGGGCTTTACGTTTCACAAAATGACTCCTTCAACTTATTTACAAATTCTATTAATATATTTTTTTGCAAACCCAGTGTTTCTATGTCCATATCCGATAAATTGTTTAGCGTTTTAATAATGATATTTTTATCTTTTTCATTCATAGCGTTATTGTCCAAATAAGCAAAAAACAAATCAGGTCTTTTAGCATATGTCACAATCATAGAAATTGCTTTATTCCATATTAAAATTTCCTGATGATGACCTGATCTTAGAATATCTGGAACACTTTGTTCATTTTGCCTTTGAGCTGGCTTTGTAAACTGAGGGCATTCCAATAACCCATTATAAAATGAATCTTTGACTGCCGAATTAAAATCTCCCAAAACACCAGGCATCAATCGTACGAGCCCCTCAGTTAAAGCCAGGGCTGGCAATTCACCACCATTTAAAACAAAATCACCAATTGAGAATTCAATATCAATATATTGGTTGATAATTCGTTGATCAACACCACCATAACGTCCACTTAGAATAATGATTTCGTCATATTTTAATAACTCAATTAAAAAATTGTGATCTAGCTTTCGTCCCTGCGGAGACGCATAAAGTGACAATTTATTTTTACATGAAGTACTTGCGATCTGTTGATACATGTGGTCAGCAACATCTTTTCGTAAAATCAAACCATCCCCACCACCAAAAGGTTTATCATCTACAGATTTATAATTGTTATCGCTATAATCTCTTATATTAATAACGTCACATTTTAAAGCATTTATTTGTTGCGCTTTTTTAATAAATGATTCATTTAAGTAATTCTGTATAAGTTCAGGAAATAGGGTTAAATAAGTTATCTTCACCAAAACCTACTCATCGTTGATTTCGATTAAACCTTCAGGAAGATTCATCAAAATAACCTTTTTATCATGATTAATATCTTCAACAAAAGCCTGCACAAAAGGTATTTCTATCAATTTTTCGTTATAACTTACAAGCAAAAGATCTTGAGCCTTATTTGACGAAAAACCTTTAATCAAACCTAATTCTCCACGTATAGTATCGATGACCAGAAAGCCCTCTATCTCTGCCAAGTAGAGACTATCTCCATCTTCGGATTCAAAAAAATCTTCCGGTAAATAAATCGGCAAACCAATTAGGGATTCCGAATGATTTCTGTCACTTACACCTTTAACTTTAACTTTCAAACCATCTTTATGTTCTGCAATTTTCAGTACGGAGTAGGCTTTATTTAAAATAATTATAGTTTCGATCTCGCCAATCCAAGAATAGTCTTTTGAAAAGAATATAATAAAAAGCTCCCCACTTAACCCGTGCGCAGCTTTAACCTTTCCTACCTGACGTAAACTCATATTTTCCACTCTTGGACCTTATGTTAATGCAATTAAAATAAAAAAGGAGTCTTGAGACTCCTTTTTTATTTTTAGAATTTTAATAGAACTAAAACCAGAACTATTCAACTATATCTAAATGATATCTTTTATTTAATTTAGTTCCCGCGGCTCTGATAATTGTGCGCATTGCTGCAGCTGTTTTACCTTGTTTACCGATAACTTTACCTAAATCTTCTTTATCTACTTTTAAAGCCAATAAAGTTGTTTGCTGTCCAGGTATTTCATCTACGGCTACATTGTCAGGCTTATCAACTAAAGATTTTGCCATATGTTCAACAAGCTCTTTTAAATTATCCATTTTCCCTCCACAAAAACCAAATTCCAGTCTACCGATCTAGTTTATTTGTTGTTCATCTAGAATTAAACAAAAAAACACTAAATGATCAACTAAATCTTTTAAGAATTAGGCTTTTTTAGCTTTTGTCTTAGTTTTAGGAGCTGATTTTTTACGAGCTGGTAAAGCCAATCCGCCAAGTTTTAATACGTGTCTGACAGTTTCAGAAGGTTGTGCACCTTTTGTTAACCATTCTTTAGCTTTTTCAACGTTTAAAACTACTTTTTGTTGTTTACCTTGTGGGGTTGGAATGTATGTTCCTAAAACTTCAATGAATTTACCAGTCACATAACGGCGAGAATCTGCCACTGTGATTCTGTATTTAGGATCATGTTTAGCTCCAACGCGTGCTAGACGAATAACAACCATGTTTACCTTTCCTTCTGTATGACTTCATAGATCGTAATGACATTTTAATAACAACGTCATTCGAATCATTTGATAATTAAGTCATATAGTCTTAATCAAAGACTAAGTTTTTATATCGTAACTGTTCAGAGATCAACCTTTTTGTATTAAAAATTGATTTCGTGAAGGGTTTTCAAGCAAACACGCTTAAAACACCTCTAATATTAATTATTTAAGGCTAGCGAAATGGAAATCCCATTCCTCTACCACCACCCATTCCGCCGAATGGTCCGCCTTTACCCATGCCCATCTTCATGAGTCCACTCATCATCTTTTTAGCATCTTCGAATTGTTTAATTAATTTATTAACATCTTGAACTTGAGTTCCAGAGCCTTTAGCAATTCTTTGACGCCTAGAGCCATTAAGGACTCGATGGTCACGTCTTTCTTGAGCAGTCATAGATCTAATAATGGCTTCAATCTTTTTAACTTCATTGTCCGGCGGGGTCATATTCTTCATTTGTTTTGTGAGCTCACCCATGCCAGGTAGAAATTTCAACATTGTTTCTATTCCACCAAGTTTTTTCATTTGTTGAATTTGTAATAGAAAATCTTCAAGAGTGAATTCATTGTTCATCATTTTTTTCGCAGACTGCTCAGCTTCTTTATGATCAATAACCTCTTGAGCTCGTTCAACCAAAGTCAGCACATCACCCATATCAAGAATTCGTCCAGCGAGTCGATCCGGGTGAAACACTTCTAAAGCCGAGACTTTTTCTCCTAAACCTAAAAATTTAATCGGTAATCCTGTAACTTCACGAATAGATAAAGCAGCACCACCACGAGCATCACCATCAACTTTAGTTAAAACTAAACCTGTTAGATTTAGTTTCTGGTGAAATGCTTCCGCTACGTTCACAGATTGCTGTCCTAGCATTGCATCTGCAACGAGTAGTATTTCAGTCGGTGTAACAACTTTTTTAAGATCCGCTAATTCGTTCATGAGTTCTTCATCAATTTGTAAGCGTCCAGCTGTATCCACAATCAAAACATCAATCATTTCTTGTTCAGCCCATTTTAATGCAGCAGTTAAAATATCGACTGGCTTATCGCCTACTTTTGAAGGATAGCAGAGTACATTGTTTTGTTTAGCGAGTGTTTGTAATTGATCTATAGCCGCAGGCCGATAAACATCGACAGGAACAAAACCAACTTTTTTGCCAAGCTTTTGTCTAATATAGAGACCTAACTTTGCTGTTGTTGTTGTTTTACCAGCACCTTGAAGACCCACCATCATCAAAACAGATAGTTTTTCACGAACATTGACATCAACTTTATCCCCACCAAGAGTTTGCACCAGTTCATCGTGAACAATTTTTACAAACATTTGGCCCGGATTTACGTTTTGGATGACTTCAGCACCTAGCGCTTTAGCCTTTACTCGGTCTATAAAATTTTTAACAACTTTAAAATGAACATCTGCTTCCAATAAACTTAAACGAATTTCTTTAATTGCGTCTTCAATATTTGATTCAGAAATTTTATTTTGGCCTTTAAGTTTTTTGATCGAACCTAAAATTTTATCTGACAAACCCTCAAAAATCATAAATACTTCCTTTAAAATAAGCGCCTAAATTACCAGCGCGAAAAAGATCCTTTAGCTAACGAATACTTAGCCATCATAAATGTTATAAACAACGCTAATATAGTAACAACATATGTTAACCCAATATCGACATCAGATAACCCAACAATCGAGTATCTGAATCCATTGATCAAATAAAATACAGGATTTAAATGACACAATTTTTGCCAAAATGGACTCAAGCCCTCAATACTCGTAAAGACGCCACCAAGATAAGTCAGAGGTAACAAGATAAATGTTGAAAAAGCACTAAGTTGATCAAATGTTTTAGCAATGAACGCTACAAAAATTCCACAAAAAGAGAAAATTAATCCACCCAAAACCAAAAAACTAATAAACATAAATGGATGATGAATCATCATCACTGAATCTGTTAATAAATATTGAAAGAATAGTCCCACTAATCCAGTAATACCAGCGACAACTGATCCACGAATAATTCCACCAATACCCATAGCCCAAACGATTTGATTATTCGTAATTGGCGCAACACGCAAGTCTTCTAAATCACCAGAAAACTTAGCATTGACTATAGACGAAGACGAATTTTGAAAAGCGTTATTGATTAATCCCATGACCATTAAGCCAGGGATTAAAAAAGCAATATACGGTAATCCATTTTTTAAATCCATTTTCGAGCCCAATGAAACGCCAAAAATGAGCAAATACAAAGAAGAACTTATTATCGGGCTTACAACAGTTTGAATGATCACTTTCAAAAAGCGTTTGATTTCTCTTTGAATAAGAGTTGTAAAACTCACTAGATTCATCATTTATTCACCACCTTCGTAAAAGCTTCTTCAAGCTTCCCTTCAGTCATTGATATGTCTACGACTTGTTGAATATCGATCGAGTTCTTATGTAACACATCAGCTAATGTAGCAGCTGCCGAACAATGAATGTTTTTTGTTTCACCATTAACAAACTTAAACTGTATATTTTTAGTCGAGTATTTTTGAATAACATCTTTAGGCGTTCCTAAAAAATTTAACTCACCTTTATTAATGATGGCTATTCTATGGCAAAGATTTTCAGCTTCTTCAAGGTAATGCGTGGTTAACAAAACAGAAGTCCCCTCTTTTTGCAGTTCTTGCACAAATACCCATAATGATTCTCGTAATTCAACATCTACACCCGCTGTAGGTTCATCAAGCAATAACAACTTAGGCGAATGAACTAAGGCTTTTGCGATCATTAAACGACGTTTCATTCCTCCAGAAAGTTGTTTTGTTTTTTTATTTTTATGCGGAGTCAGTGACAAGCGATCAAGCAAATAATGAATACGATCATGGTTATTTCGAATTCCGTAATAACCTGATTGAAATTCAAGAATTTCAACAACATCAAAAAAACCCGTGTTGATAATTTCTTGATGGACTACACCGACCATTTGTTTCGTCTTTAAAGGATTATGTAACACACTCTCGCCAAAAACTTTAACATCACCAGAAGTTGGTTTTTCAAGAGTTGTAATTGTCGATATTAGTGTCGTTTTACCAGCCCCATTGGGACCAAGAAAACCAAAAATTTCGCCTGGCTCAATTGAAAATGAAAGCCCTTTTAAAGCATTAACTTGCATCGATTTATTTTTTAAATCGGTATAAGTTTTTTTAAGATCAATAACCTCTAAAGCTTTCATTTTTATTTTATTCCTTTTATGATAAGAATTAAAATCTCAAAAATTAATCTAGCGTGCTCGTGAAATCGAAGTTGCGAATTCAATATCTGGATTTTCTTTTTGTGCCCAGTTTAAATCCCACTCTTGATTTAAAAGTAAAACTGGCTGATCTATCATGTCTTTAAATAAATTAAAATTACCTTTAAGTTGGCTGACTGGCTTACCTTCAGCTGTTCGCGGCCATCGCGCAACTGAAAAAGGTAAACGATTTAATTTAACTTCAAGGTTATACTCATCCATAAGTCTGTGAACAAGAACTTCAAACTGAAGTTCACCGACAGCACCAATAATATATTCTTGATTGCCAATCACTGGGTCTACAAATAACTGAATGGCACCTTCTTCTGAAAGATGCACAAGAGCTTCTTGCATTTTAGTTCTTTTAAGCGCATCACGTACAGATAGTTTAGCAAATAATTCTGGTGCAAATTTGGGAATATCTTCAAAACTAACTTTAGATGAAGTTGATACGCAATCACCTATCGCAAAATTTCCTGTGTCACCTACACCTACGATATCACCCGCATAGGCCACATCAACTGTTTCTTTATCAGCGGCTATAAATTGACTTGAGTACGATAAACGCAACTCACGTTCGAGTCTGGCGTGATTAACTTTCATACCGCGCTCAAACTTACCAGAACAAATGCGCACAAACGCAATACGATCACGATGTCTACGATCCATATTAGCCTGAATCTTAAAAACAAAACCTGTAAAGTTTTGCGCCAATGGATCGATTTTAACTCCTGTTTTTGTTTCACGAGCTTTCGGACCTGGCGCGAATTGCGTAAAGAAATTTAAAAATGTATCCACACCAAAATTTTGCTTCGCTGATCCAAAAGTAACCGGAGAAATTTTGCCATCTAAAAATTCTTGAACATCAAATGGAGGCAAAGCACTTTCAATCAACTCTAATTCGTCTCTGACTTGCGCCGCTGTTTCGCGATCAAGATATTGATCTAAAATAGGATCTTGCGGCCCAGAAAAATCATGCTCAGTAAACTCATCACCCTCACGATGTTGATCATAAAAAATAACTTTTTTAGTTAGTCGGTTATAAATACCACGAAATCTTTGACCGATACCCAAAGGCCATGTCACAGGGTAACATTGCATGTTTAATGTTTTTTCAATTTCATCGATCAAAGTTAAAGGGTCTTTACCTTCACGATCAAGCTTATTGACGAAAGTAAAGATAGGAATTTGTCTGTAACGACAAACATCGTATAGTTTTTTAGTACGATCTTCGACCCCTTTAGCTACGTCGATTAACATACAGGCGCTTTCAACAGCCATTAAAACACGATATGTATCTTCAGAGAAATCTTTATGGCCTGGAGTATCCAATAAGTTGATGCGCAATTGATTGTAATCAAATGTCATGACTGACGACGTGATCGAAATACCTTTTTGTTTTTCAAGCTCCATCCAGTCAGAAGTTGCGGCTTTGGTACCAGATTTACCCTTAACCTCACCAGCTTCATGAATGACGCCGCCGTGGTAAAGTAATTTTTCAGTTAATGTCGTTTTACCGGCATCCGGATGTGAGATGATCGCAAATGTTCTGCGACGTAGAATTTCTTTTTGATCTGGCAGACTGACGAGAGCCTGATATGGAGTATTTGTTGCTTGTGACATAGATGGGTAGAATATAGATTTTTTTTCATTTCTATTCAATCAGTATTGACCTTTAAGGCTGATAGAATTAAGAGATTGGTTAAATTTTAAAACAACTCGTTCGGCTCATGGTGGTTTGGAGCCCCCGGCTGACAACTGAAAGGGTTTCTTATGCAAGAAAATGCAGCAAATTCGTATTTTATCACGACTTATTACAAATTTATCCCAATACAAGATGTTGAAAAGACCAAACAAGATTTCCAAAACTTAGCTTTAAAAAATAACATTAAGGGTTTGATTATCTTAGCGCAAGAAGGTTTTAACTCTACCGTTAGCGCTAAAACCAAAACTGATCTTGAAAACTTCAAAAAAGATCTTTTAAGTTTATTTAATTTAACCGAACTGAATTTTAAAGATTCTGAAGCGAACAAGGCTCCGTTTAGACGTTTTGTTGTTAAATTAAGACCAGAAATTGTAACACTTGGAATTCCCGACATGGTTCCCCCCGAGGGCATTAATCACCATTTGACCCCAACTGAATGGAACGATGTGATTGAAAAAGAAAAACCAATCATTATTGATACCCGCAACTGGTACGAATACAAAATCGGAACATTTAAAGGCGCCATTAATCCAAACACTGAAAAATTCACAGAATTTCCTCAGTTTATGGAATCACAAAATATTTCTAAAGATCAAAAAGTTTTGATTTTTTGTACAGGTGGAATTCGCTGTGAAAAAGGTATTCTTGAACTGAATGAAATGGGATATAAAAATGTCTATCAATTACACGGTGGAATATTAAATTA
>Ga0255176_1000585_pt1 | contig 13355 bp, 11 predicted proteins | sample Atl_Atlam_RepA_8_2_FD_183622 | JGI IMG/M metagenome (GOLD analysis project Ga0255176, IMG submission 183622) | Freshwater microbial communities from Altamaha River, Georgia, United States - Atl_Atlam_RepA_8d | ecosystem: Environmental > Aquatic > Freshwater > River | place: USA: Georgia... | reverse complement strand
TACACTTCGGGTTATTAACCTTACATGTAAATACAAATCCATCATAAGGCGAATACCCAAACGTGAACATAGGGTCGACCCTATGATTCAAGAGCCACCATCCAAATTCCTCACATCGCGCAATATATTCTTCTATGATATCTTCTTTTAAACCATGATCAGTAACCAGAAACCTGAAATACTTATTATCGCCACATAATTTTAACAGTATTGGTTCAACCAATCGTCTGTCAAAATCGCCCAACATGTTAGATAACACATATTCAAGCTGTGACCTGGAGTTATCACTAATGGTCAGCGATTCTCTCCACTCTACACTATACTCGTTAAATGGCTGTCCATTTAACGGCTCAAAAGCTTTACACACCAACCTTAATTGCTTTAAATCAGCATATGATAAGTATGCGTTAAATACATCAACTAATTGATATAATTCGTTTTGCATGATATTAATTCTGATAATAAAGGTATGCAATTCAATTTTCACTCTAGTACCGATTCGACATGCCCGGCATTGGCGCAATCATCGCGATTAACGCTGGCTATGCACCATTCAAGAAACTCGCGATTTCTGTCATCACGTAAATGTCGAAACTTGGCTTCAACGGCTTCACCAACTTTGCTACAATCTTCTACAAATTTATCGTGCTCAGCTTTAAGCGAATTATATGCCGTTTCGCGCAATTTTGCTTCTGTTTCGCTTGAAACACCTCGTAAGCATCTGTATAAAATACCGACATACATGGCTTGTGCTCGTATATATTCCTCGGTATTTAGCCATGGATGCGATTCTACCCACTTTAGATAATGTTTTAGCGCTAATTCAGAATACATACCCGCATATACGGCATATTTTACAACTATTGAATATGATGCCATTACATCTTTATACTTTTCGGTCACCACATCGATAATAGCTGCTGACTCTGCTATGTCGCGATTTGGCTTTAATTTGCCAATCGACTTAACCGCAAGATTAACCTCGCGAAATATATCTTTTCTGGTGACATCTCGTTTATTACAAACCTTCATTTGTTGATTATATATTTTGAAATCGGTGTTGCAATATCGAATATGGATGCACCTTTATTACTATCCGATAACACCTCGTCTTCCATTTCTATTTCATCGCGACTACTTTTAAGATATTTTCGCAACTTATTTGGGTCGCTTTCATAATCCGATTTTACTTTTGGGTTCTTTATTAATGCAAAATTTTCGTATATTTCGCCATCAACCTTGCGCTGACCTGAGCCACTTTTGCTTTCGTACTGGGATATATAAGTGTCGACCATATGTGCAAACGTTTCAGCAGAGCCTATAAATTCGGCAAATGACGTTTCGTCGCGACCATCAAACTCGTAATTCATTTCTTCATGCGAACCTTTGTATTTGCGATCCGCTACTACTAATCGACTAGACAGTTTTCCCACTAGATTTGAGTACATTTTATACAATGTTGTTTTGATAAATTAAAGCCGAATAAATAAACGACAGCTCACTATCAGATAATTTGCCTATGTCAATTGAGCATCCGATTTCATGTTCTATAATATTATCTGGTTTACAAGAATATATGTATTTGCCAATTTCTAATTGTACTTGGCGACTCGCGTGTTGCAAGTTATCGAGAATATAATCTATGGCTACTTGGCGCGTGACGTTATTTTGTGGCGCTCTATAATCTTTCATCAACGCATCAAATATTTCTGTTTCTGGTACTGACATTTACAAAAAAATTTATAATAATTTCGCGAATCATGCTTTATTCGAGAGCAAATGTTGCTTGTATATCGTGAATAATACTTTGTGCTTGCCGCTCTTTACAAACTCGTCCACAAACGCGCAATGTTTAATATATGCGTTTATGTATGATAGCATGTATTGACTGATACGAATTAGCGCTTCCGTTGCGCCAATTTCGACCTCAAACTCACCATTATTCTTTGACGAATAATACACATTCTTATCTATTTGCGGTCCAGCTTTCAAGTAAATATAAACTGGTCGTATTTTCTGGCTCATGAGCTCGGATATGCCAATCACTTCTGCGTTATCGGGTATGTTGTTGACATTTAGTAACTTACCTACGCGTTCAACTGTTGTTGCCGGAATTGCGTTTAGTTCGTCGCGAGCCCTATTTATCTGATCCAATATATCCGAATAGTGTAAATTATACCCGGTCCAGTTGATTTTGATGCATTCATATGATTTGTTTGGCACAAACAGGTCGGCGCTCATTGTCATAATTGACTGACCTGTGCCATATTGAATTGCATTTATGACTCCGAATATCTCACTACCGCTTTGTAACGATTCTAATGAACTTGTATATTCTACGAATACATTACCATTTTCGACTTCGGATATTATTCCAGTACGTTTAGTACCAGGTTTATCTGACGCGTATTGCGTTACTTTTAATGGTCCGATTATTGTGCCGATTGCGTATGTTTTGACTCGTGCTTTAAATGCTACTGTCATAGACGCATTACTTGCTCGCGACGTTCTAGAAATAACGACATCGCCCATACGTACGACTTCTATCACACTAATAGTAAAAGCGCCTTTATAACACTTGCCTTCATACATTTTGCGCAGGATATTTAGTGCGAAATTCGGGTCCGCTAGCGTTTGTATTACATTGCCAGGAATTGGCATATTCATTTCATAAACACGAATATCTTCCATTAGGTTTATACAATATTTATTATTTCAATTTTAAACATAAACAAGTTATGCTAATACTTCTCTAATAGATGGTGATACGTCCCACCAACCATATAAATATTTATATTTGCCTGAGGTTGACCGTTCGTTTGTTTCTAATTGTATTAACGCGCACAAAATATTATCGCAAAGAGTGTTTTTATCTAAATCTTCAAATTTTATGCCAAGTCCGCTTGCAATTTCGATTAGTTCGTCGCGATGTTTTGTATTACACACGATACCACGTTCATATTTACGCAGATCGCCCTTTTTGACATATTTTGACCTTACTTTGCTGCTTCGACTACCGCTCGTATTGGCAAATTCACTATTTGACGTTGATTTATATATATCGAATTCATGTATTTTACTTTTGATTTTGTCTGTTGGTGGTCGCAATTTAAATTTAGTGGTGCCGTAGCTGTCTTGTAATATCCCGATACACGTGCCAGTTTCTTTATAAAATATATGTTTATTTATGAGTAATTTGTTTACGCTAATCCAATCTGTACCGGTGTATATGTGCGCATCATTTTGCGTGCAATATCCGATATATTTGCTTTCATATAGCGAGCCATAATCTTTTGGCAATAATTTTAGCACATGCTTATATTTAGCGATGTCATTATAACGCAATATTGTACCGAATTTATGATAATAATCCAATACGCCAGTTTCCAAAGTGTTTTCCGTTACAAACTCTAATTCAATTATTCCCGCGATTAGCTTAATCTGAAATTTGACAGGCGTCTTAGTTAACAACACAAAGTTGTCATAACCTTGTCGCTTGTAAAAATCGTTCCAAATATCATATTCGCTGTCACTGTTTTTATTGGTAATATATTCATTAATTCGCACAGATTCAGTTAATATGCTTGTTGTACGGTTGCTTGATTCCGGGTATGTCATAATTTCATACTCGTTTTTAAGCGATTTGTTTATTAATTCTGTTTCGCGATTGCGCGTGTTTGCGATGTATTTGGATGGTATCCCTAATTCGCTCGGCACTTTTGGTATGTACGGATATCGGACAATATGATTATTTGATAATAGGGTTAGTTTAAATATTCCGATACTTGTCACAACTAATGTTGAGTCAGGGTTCGCGAACTTTTCAAAATAGTGTTCACGTTTGTGTTTGTTGCTCATGTTAAGCGTGCTAGATGTGATCGGGTTGTTTAGCATTGTTTGTAATGCGATTACGTATAAATGCTTGTCAAGTTTTGCACCACTTGCAAACATTAATTTGCAGCATAGTTCGTATAATTCCGATACCTCGCATATTTCGCGATCATGAAATACGTGTTTAATTGCTTGTATTACAAGCGATATCTGATAATATGCAAATTCTAGTCCCGGCTGCTGTCGCGGCATAACGCTGCCGATTTCTGTGAAAAACAGCGTGCCAAACGTCAATACACTTTGAGTGTCGGCTTTCATTTTACCCTCAATACATTTGTCGTCCCCGGCACATTCAGGCCAGTATTCACGTAATTGTTTTGGCGTAAACACCTTATCATAATTTGCGCTAATATCTAGCGCATGTGAGTTTAATTCTTTTTCGATGATTTGTGCGATTTTATAGTTCGCGAGTTTATTTATGTATTTATACGGTTCATAAAATAATTCGTAACTGCCATCATCTCGTTGCGGCCCAACACATATTAACGTTCTGATTTCCATTGCTCGTTTTTCCACTGGCAACATTAAGTGCGACCCATTACGAATGCCGCGACCATATACTTGCATTAACGTTCCAACACTTTCGGGCATTCTCATCATTATCAGTAACTGGATACATTTGAAGTCGTATGATTCTTTTATTTTTTCGCCGCCGACAAGTATTGCAATTTCGTGCCCATCGTAGTTAATTGGTGATTCGAACCGACTTAACCGTTCTTCAATTGTTGTCTTATTTACATATGAGTGAATTGATGTAAAACGTGTCGGCGCAAATTGATGATCAGTAATATGTAAATGCTGTCCCATAGTTACGCTACAATATACGCAAATTGAATTATTTGTCGGCACAGACGATTCGTCAATGAATCCATTTTCCATTAGGCAATCACATATTAAATCGGTGCCGTAATGGTGTACTCTATCGTGGAATATTATAGTTTTACGATGCCCACCTTTTACCATATCAAACAGTATATCCAACATTTTTGCCAGTTTTGTGCTATATTGCGATACGTTTGCGCGCTGCAGCCACGCGCCAGCAAGTCGTCGTTGGCTTTGTGATTTAATAACTGTCACATTTGGCGGTAGCAATGTATTCGCGAGCATTGTAGTATTGTGTATGTCATCGGATTTATATATTACGGTCCCGTTGCTACCAGGAAATACAACATCATACAGCGCATGCGCATCTGACGGCACATAATAACATTCGCTACTATATTTTTCGCGATAAACATCCCATAAAAACTTTGGCGCCACGCATATATCAAACTTCAGATACGGAATATCAACCACCTTTCCACTATTAGCTGATAATATTTCAACTGCTTCGTGTAACTTTGCGTACTCGCTACCACTTACAGAGCCGATGTGGATGCGCAAATCGTCGCCTCTTATGATTCTCTCAGGATAAATATTTGGATTATAATCCTGATAAAAAGAATATTTACCGGTCATAAGTGTTTTAATTTTATTAAGCGCATCGGGTTTAAGTTTACGATTGCTAATAAATAAGTCGCTTTTACGTACTGGTGTATCGCTATGATAGTTTATAATTTCAACTATTTCCGTTGGCGAGTTACTTATAGGCGTAGCTGATGCGCTGACAAATACAATACTTGGGTCACTTCGCAATATGTATGAAATCGCGAGACCTCTATTATTTTTTGTTAATGAATTGTATGACCTATGTATTTCGTCGGCAAGTATTATGGAGTTTTTAAATGATTCCAATAACTTCACATTTACTTCGATTTTGCCATTTGATATATATTCGTCCACTTTGGCCATAAACTGTTCGTCGATATTTAACTCATCGCTTACATTTTCACCATTTCTTGCCGCGCTTGCAGTTCCGGTTATTTGCGCATATAACTCATTTAATGTTTCAACGCCAGTCACAAATATTCTGTTCACTAATTCGTCGTATCCGTAAAATTGGAAATATCCGCCTTTGTCTTTATTTTCTATTCGGCGCTTTATGCTTGACTTGAACACGCTATAATTATGAATATCTTGCGCAGTCCCGTTTACCGTTAATTTCGACAGCCGATTAAGTTCGTTTAATTCATCATAACTTATAAACCCGAATTCAGGGTATTTCATGAGCTCTTTTATAAAATTGCTTTTAACGATGTCGAAACCTATAATGAAAACATTTGGCACTTTAGCGGATATTTCGCTAAAATATCGGCGATTAGGTGGATACTCGCTCGCGACAACGTTGTATATATGGCGATACTCGGTCATGTAATTATGTGCAATCTCGCACATCGCAAGCGTTTTACCGCTATTATGTTGTATTATGCCATCGCTTGTTTGGTAAAACGGGTCAGTTAACGTGAATCCATAATAATCGTCGATACCTAGCCCGACCCACTTAAATGGCAACAAAATTACGAACCCGCTTTTCCAAAAACTGATACTTTCTATTATATTTTCGTTCCATAACATCTGACTTATTATAAATTCGCGAGAGTTGATTATAATTCCTCCAAGTCGTTTAATGACATATTCGGCGGTCTTGCACATATCGCGCTTTAGTGTAATATATTTTGTACCACCCGAACACCAGTAAGATTTGCTAATTGTAACAGTTATTCCTGATATCATATCACCATTATTACAATCTAATATATCTTGTTCATGTGCGATATACTCACTCGCGCCCATTGTGAATGTATTGAGATTATATGTTTTTTTGGATTGATACGACTGGTTAATGTATGAATATAAGTAAACAATGCAGCCGTATACACCCCATGTTTCTGCATATTTGGTTTTACGGCATTTGCCTTGTAATTCGTAGTGTCGCGAGCAACATTTTGCGTATTTTGTGCACTCTTCCGTATGGTTGATATCCTCATAAATACCTCTATCAGGTAACGAAAATTTATGGTGTTTTATTACGCTCCAGTGATTAAATGGTGGCAATCCTCGTATAAACACGTTGTTCGCGTGCAATTTTTCGTATAAACCGAATTCTATGCACATTGTGTGCCATACTGAACTTGCGTAATCGTAATGAGCTAAGTGAAAAACATGCCCACTATTAACGGTAAAGTGTCCGCCGGCGTATTTTATTTGATACATTTCTTCTCGGCCGCGCTTTAACGCTACTACTTTGCTATATTCTTTGTATGGGTTCGTGACAATATCGCCAATTTGAATATTTTCTACTGTTTTTTCACCTATTCCTATTGTGGTGATAGCGTCGCCGCGCCTGTGACAACCAGTACTGTGTGATAAGTGTAATCGTTTATGATTATTATTTACATTCATCCACGACTTTACTATGCGTTGATGAGGTCTCAGTTGCAACACTCGCGCATTTGGCACAGATAGTAATTTTTCGCTAATTTGATATTCGTCAGATTCTTGTATTATGTCAGACATCGGTTTATTTGACCAACTATACCCTATATTATACAAATATATTACGATAAATAGCCACTTGTTTGAGTCGCGAGCAAATGCAAGTTTGTCTCGGCGCATGGATGTCATAAATAGGTTAACTCATATACAAGCGATATTGGCAAAATTAACGTTTCTGGTAAACGAATTTATCACGCCATTAGCAGAAAAAAAAGCACATACAACTGGCACGCAAGGTCTGGTACCTATCGGCGGAAAATGTTTGTCATCTCCGTGCCTACGCGCAATTATCGTATCTAATATTTCGCATGTAAATGCAGATGGCAATCTTTACTACGTAGAACCGCTAAAACAGTTTGCATTTAAGTTAGGCGGTCGCCTATTTTATGGCAATATCGGCGATATATACACAGAAAAAACGTCGCCATTATCCGCGGTCCCATGCAATTTTGGCGCAAAATGCAACAAAATCGGCACATGTACGTTTTATCATGACCCACTTATCACCGGTAAGCCAGATATTCGCAATTTTGTAGAATCGTCGCGCAAAATAATATCAATCAATAACATTGACGCCATCAACACGCTCAGTATTGACACTATAGAGACTCATACATTTTACTCTGTCCACTCTATTTTGGTCTCGTTGCTTATGCCGCCTATTAACTCTAAGGTTGCCGCTTAACCACTGTTTTAACTTGTAAACACTTTTTCTCGACAAATCTGTAATTCGTGGTCCAATGTTCATCGCGATTATTGTCTTTAAATTTAACCATCTCAAGTCGCCAATTTCATCGATTTGGTCATAATTCCGGGTATTAAGCATAAACCGCGCAGAATCGCTTGCAAACGCAAGATATAATTTGTAATGGTATATAACGCCCGAATCTATAAACCTTGTATTAAACACTATTTCTGGTATAACTTTTATATCACCACGTTTAATACCCGTTTCTTCAATAAACTCGCGCACGGCACATTCAATATCGCTTTCGTGTTTTTCTTTTTTGCCTTTTGGAAAGTCCCATATCTGGTCTCCGTGTTTCGACTGGCTAATCATGGACTTGAGATCATATTTGTTTTTGATTATTTCGAATTTTCGCTTAGATGAAATGTATACCTTATTTGGAGCGTATTTGGTGACTCGAACCGTATTATAAATGTCATCATAACTGCGGTTTATTAATTCTATTTTTTCTCTTATTGTCATTTTATTTAATAACTTAGCAACATTATCGCGCGATATACTTTGTTTATATAGTATAAGTTCCTGAAAAGAATACGTATGATTTCTGGCCATCATTGCAAGTTCAATGCCGTCAGATCCGACCCGACCGCAAATAATACCATATGATTTCTTGACTGTTTTGTTTTTCATTTAACACTGTTTAATTTAAATGTAATATATGTCTAAAATAATCAGGTCATACACAGGTTCGCGAGAACACCTCTATCAAATATTAACAGATTATGTCGCGGATATTGAATCAAATGGTATAACACAGCTATCTATTGCGTGGCATGCAGCTCGTAAAAATTATATTACCGGTACAACATTTAATAAAATCACTACCCCAAACCCAATTAATAACATACTACAGCTACTATCAGGCGTTAAAACTTCGCAAAATGTGGCAATGATGTGGGGAATAATGTTTGAAGACACTGTTACCAAAGTGATAGAAACAAAATATTCACGAGTGTTTGGCGCAAATTGTTTTATTTGTGATTCGACTCAAAACATAGCATACAGCCCCGACGGATTCATAATCGCGAATACCGGGGATACACACGAAATCCTACTATTAGAGATAAAGTGCCCATATTCACGCCGGACAAACTTGCATAAAGTGCCGCCAAATTATTCACCGCAAATAGAACTTGGTATGTATATAACAGGCCTTAAAAAGTGTTTATTTGTACAATCAGTATTTACTAGAATTTCACTTGCCAATCTTTGTATAAATACACGCAATATTGGCGCACTTGACGTCGCGAGCACATTTGTAGATATTGACATACAACCTGACAATAACGACGATGAGTATAATCCCGAAACGTATGATAATGTAAAATATTATGGATTCCACATAATTTATGACAGGTCGTCCATTATACCAGAAATTCGCGATTATGGTCTCGCGCCCGTTTGGGTATTTGAAGACATGATGTATGAATTGATAAGTGGTAACTTATACTCAGAATTGGCTTATATATGCGATAAAGACGACAAAAACAGTCGCGATAAATTGCGTGAAATACTAAATGATTTGCATAATACACCTGGTATCATCGGTATTTTACCATGGCAGATTTCGCTGTTATCGGAAATAATATACAAATCAACAGAATTTGCCCAGATAAATATGCATAAAGTAGATAAATACGTAAACATAAACAAAAAAATAGCCGCAGGCGAATCACCCATAACAGCGGTTTATACAGAATTTGGCAGTAAACCTATCCCCATAACACAAAACAATTACATAAAAAAATTAAAATTTGGCAAATAATCTTCGCTCCTACCTATCCTTTTACGCACTTTCTGTAAACGGTTGTAACGCCAGCATTTTCACATATTCTCTCAATGCGAATAAACATGCCAGGCCTGGCACCTAGCCAAATTGCTTGTGAATCGGTATCAATTATCTGTGGAAACGAACTTGACAAACATTTAGAATTAGCGCAAAATTCGTCAATTTCGCTTTTGTCTACTATTGTATGAACCGACGATCGCGAATGTGCCCTAACATCAATTACAAATTTAATTGAAGTTGTGTTTTTAATGTAATAATTTGGTGTTTTCTCCATTATTTTACATGCTTTCATGTCCAATCCTGACCCATTATTGTCTTCGAATACAATTATTAATTCGTAATTATCAGATGTTGGGGTCACTTGCACCATATTGCTAATAAGCTTTTCGTAATCAGCGCTAGCCGCATACGCTTTTGAGTTTTTAGACACAAATGCGTAACATATACCGGCATCACATCTAACAGGGTCTTTTTCACGTTTGGCCGGCACAAGGTAATATCCTTTAGTATTAAATATTGACAATAATTTATCTTCATTTATCATATTTGCCAATACCCCGCCTCTATGTTGAGTTGCTAATTTAATGTTATTTATAATGTTAATATGTCTGGCGTCCATAATATTTATAAAAGATTTATCCTTATTTCAATTTTAATAAATAATTATTTTTTTTCAAAAATGACATTTGCTGTATATTAAATACCTAGCATGGACAATAGTTTATCATCAGCAAAAGCTAAAATTACTCAATTCGTGATGAAATACCCACTAGCAATTTTCGGCGTTATGGTAGTGGCATTGTTAATCTCAATATATTATATTTACAAAAGTTATAGCAAAAAAGATAAATTTAACCCAACAGCCTTGTTACCGGCACAAATGTCTGATCAAGTAGGAGTAACCGCGTCTGGCCTAGGCTACGATTATGGTACTACTTATGATACCCAAAGTGGGTCAGGTATCGACCTTAACCTAAGTTCGCAACAAATCATGGGATCGCAAATGTGTGGTTCTAACGTATTAACTACTGATGATCCATGGGCTTACATGGTTGGCGAGTTGAAAAGTAGCGAACCATTTAACCCGATCCCTGCATCCCAGTTAATGCAAATAGCTGCTGGCCGCATCTAAATAATATCGCGAAATGCCCATCGTAATTAATATTTTTTTTCTAATAATAGTATAAAATGTCGGCAATATCAGCAGCAATTGTTAAAGATTCAGACTCATCCGTAACAAGCAAAGCGTTAAAATTTGTAAAGAAATACAAAATGCCTATAATTATGATAATTATAGCAATAGCATTATATTTTTTGTATACTCGGTATTACGCTTGCGACACTGATCAAGGTACGGTGTGTAAATTATTGCAGAAAATAAAAGCGTTACGCGATAGTTCAGCCCAACCAAATTTGAATGTGTAAATAAGCATATTATAGGCTCTAATATGGCTCAAATAGAAGAAATATACCAACACGCCACTATTGAAGATAATATAAGAAAAAAAGACTGGGCAGCTGGATCGTCAATTATAACCAAAAACAAGCTTATTTACATTGACCCGGTACAATGCACAGTCAAACCTGATACGGAGTTTTGCTATTCAGAAAAATTTAATAAATTAATAGACGAAATAATAGTAAATGCGTTAGATCATTGTGTAAGGACTCGTTCAAACAAATGGTTTACCGTCAATACAAACAATATTTACATCAATTTTGATAAAAAGAATTTGGTATTTACTGTCAAAAATGATGGTACTGGAATATGTCCAGATATACATAAAGATGCGTCGCGAAAGTTAGGCCGACAAATATCAATAATAGAAATGCTGTTTGGAGAGGTCGCGCAAGGCTCAAACACAAACAAATCAGAAAATTGCATAATCGGCGGTACTAACGGGTTTGGCGCGAAAATCGTAAATTTCAATAGCCTTGAATTTACTGTAAAAACTGTATATGGAAACGCGTGCAAAACGGTTAAATGGAAACAATTAAACGGTACTATGACAATAGTGTCGGACCAGTCAGAAACGCTTACCGGGAATATCAAACATACAAAAGATTATACAGAAATCATGTTTATACTGGATCCCAAGTTAATTGGCTACGAAAATGTTTCGCAAATAGATGCCGATAACTGGGAAAGCGTGTTAATGACTAGGACTGGATATGCTGTTTTATATGCTAAACTTGTAGATACTAATATAAATGTTTATTACAATAATACGTTATGCGCGTTGACATTTCCATTATTTGTGCAAGAAATATCAAAAGATTTTGATATATGCGTACTCGAAAATAATACGCAATTCAAGTGGCAATTAGCCATTATTTATACAAGCGGTAAACGTAAAACTATATCAGTAATTAATGGTATACATATACTCAAAAGCAGTCATACTGCTGCAATGCAGCGTAAACTTGCAAATCAAATAGACTCATATATTCGCGACACGTTGCGCGTAGAAAATAATCCGACCGTAATTAAAGCTATTAAAAAGCATACGTCGTTTATCACGGTATGTCAGATTCCTGGCATTGCCTGGAACTCCCAGTCTAAGACTGATGCAAAGTTTAAAGATTCTACATTTAATGGCATCTATTTCTCAACTGAAACTGTAGTGAAAGTATTTGAACGGCTTCAAACATTGTTTATACCTGATCAAGTTGTTAAAAAGCAAGACTTAAACGATATGTATTATGAAGAAGCATCTTGTTTAAGAGAGAGAAACAAGAAAACTAGCGCAAGTTTAATTATAGTTGAAGGTGACTCTGCTGCATCGCATATCAAAAACGGCTTAAATGCAGCCGGAACCATCTCTAAATACGGTATAGTGTCACTTGGTGGCGTACCGTTAAATGTGCGAAAATGCATACATAAAAACCAATTTGGCACGCGAGTAAATGACGATTTAATGGCTAACAAGATGTTTAAGATATTTTGCACGATTTTGAACCTTAAACTCGACGCAAATTATACCAAAAATGATATAAATCGCTTGCCTTATACGCAGTTAATCGTATGCGTCGATCCAGACCACGATGGTATGGGCAACATACTTGGCCTTATTGTGAGTAACATAATGCACCTGTGGCCAAGTTTAATTAAAATTGGATATGTATGGTTTATGCGACCGCCTGTTGTCCAATTATTCCCATTATCAGGGAAAAAGCAAGTTACTAGATTCGAAACAGAAGATGAGTTTCGAACTTGGTGTGAAACCAACGACGTTAGTAAGTATAAACTAGTATATTACAAAGGTCTCGGCACATACAGCGACAAAGATATTAACTATATTGCAAAGAATTTGTTGAGTTATATTACTAAATTTAACAACCAAGAGTATTGCGAAAGCCTACTTAATGTGTATTATGGCGATGACCCAGAACTTCGTAAACAAGAATATACGAATCGCGTACCCAATTCATTAGGCGAAATTGCAAACGATTGCATGGTGTCGCAACTCTTGAGAGGTCCCGTACTGGCGTATAAGTTGTATGACTTGCAACGAAAATTACCACATATATACGATTATCAAACATCCAGTA
>Ga0255176_1000578_pt1 | contig 13410 bp, 16 predicted proteins | sample Atl_Atlam_RepA_8_2_FD_183622 | JGI IMG/M metagenome (GOLD analysis project Ga0255176, IMG submission 183622) | Freshwater microbial communities from Altamaha River, Georgia, United States - Atl_Atlam_RepA_8d | ecosystem: Environmental > Aquatic > Freshwater > River | place: USA: Georgia... | reverse complement strand
AAATCAATTCTAACTTACTTCGCTAAAAATCAATTAATACAATTTGCTGGTGTCTATAGCAGAGAGGTCACACCTGATCCCATTCCGAACTCAGAAGTTAAGCTCTCTTGCGGCGATGGTATTGCACACGCAAGTGTGTGAGAGAGTAGCACGATGCCAGCTCTAATTTATAAGCCCTAGAATTTTTTTCTAGGGCTTTTTTTTGTCATCACTGTACAGTATCTGTACACTTTTTTTTATATAATCATTTTTAGCGCATTTTTGTGTATAAATATGCGGCATGTATTTTGTAATGAATCACGTTAAGGTGGTTTATGAAAATATTAACTTCTTTGATTACATGCATTTTTTTAGTATCTGCTCTACTCATTGGTTGTTCACCGACCAGATTTAGTTCTGTGAATTCAATTGATAAATTTTGTGACTCTCAGGCTACTTCATGTGTTGAAGAAAATAATGTTATTTCAAATAACTATGATGAGCTTTTTAAGGTTGGTGACGGAAAAGTTGATATATTAGTTATAAATGATAATTCAGCATCTATGTCAGTTGTTCAAAATAGAATAGCAAATGCCTTTAGTGGATTTTTATCAAATTTAGAAAATAAAAATATTGATTACAAAATTGCTATGTCTACGACGGATTTAGTTAAATTTCTTGAAACACCGTTGTTAGATATTCCTTACTTTTCGACTAATGGAAGTTCAAAATACATTTTAAGAACAGACATCGATAGATATAGTCGTTTTAATTCATCAATCATTCGTGATGAAACTAGAAAGTGCGAAGATTTTATTAAAAGTGCTTATTATACTCAATTATCTGCAGGCAGCGGTGCTGACTTTAGATCAACTGATTATTACAGATTGAACTATCCGATTAAATGTCCTTCAGGAGATGAAAGAGGGATATACTCTGTAGCAAACGTTATAAATAATGTGCCTGATTTTATACGTGACGATGCAAATTTAAATATAATTATAATTTCTAATGAAGATGTTAGAAGTGGCTTATATTCTATTAATCAAGATTTTGCATTAGCAGATGCAGATAAGAACACTAACCTAATTAATTTGATCAATACTAAATATCCTGGAAAATATTGGGAGTTTAATTCAATTATTGTTAAAGACACTAGCTGCGCTAATGCACAACGAAACTCATTTAAAGACAACTCTGGTAATACAATTTTATCTAATGGTAGCTATGTTGTAGATGCAAATCCAGGACTAGAGTATGCTAAGTTATCAAATTCGACATCTTTAGATGTCGATGGTAATCCAACTACGCGTGGCCAGGTGTTAAGTATTTGCGATAGTAACTATGCAACATATTTTACTAATGTAGCAGCGAAGATAGCTGATTCATCAAGATTGAAAACTTTAAAGTGCGTGCCAAGTATTGCACCAGTGATTGAAGTATCAAATAATCCAAATGCAACTGTGCCTTATGAATGGAATCCTGGATCAGATAAAATTTTATTTAAAAAAGGGTCTGAAGGAATAAATATTAGAATTAAGTATAAATGCAGTGGTGTTTTAGTTCAGTAAAAGTCATTATACGTCTTAAAATAAGACATTACTCAGCTTAATGAGTTCGGATTAAGTTTTGTCGAAAATATATTTTTAGCTAAACTTTTCACTTTGCAATGCCGAACATTAAGCATATGGCAATGGTAGACAGATATAAAAAAGCTGGTGGTTTTATTCAATTACTTCAAGTTATCGAAACTTGTGGACCTAAAAAGCGTGAACAACTTATGAAAATTATTCAGCAAGAGACTCCTAAGTGGGCTGATGCAATTAATCTGAAGATGCTTTCTTTTGATAAAATTTTGTCTTGGAAGGCAGAAGCAATAATGGAAATAACAGCTTCTATGAACATTCTTGCATTTAGTACAGCATTAAAATCTCTGAATGAACAAGATTTGAATACATTTTTGGATAAATTAGGCCCACAGGAAAAACGAAAAATCGAACAGCAATGTAAGGAAATTAATCCAACACCAAATGAAATTTCAGCTTGTTTGATGAAGGTTATTAATGAAACACGACTTTTGATTGTAAGTGGTGCCTTAAAAATGGATAAAGTTGATCCAAATTTAGTTATTCCTGACGATTATGAGAATTTACTGGAGAGATCATCCGTTGCATCATCTGCAAAAAGCCATCTAACTAGTGTTGTATCAGAAAGCGAATCGAGTACAATGCCGGATACTTCGTCTATTAGCTTAAATACTGCAGTTTCTGGAATAGCAAGTGCTCATGCAAGTTCAACAGGTGAATTAGATTCTTTGCGCAGGAAAATTGTCGAGTTAACTCTTCAAATACAAAATCTTAAAAAAGAAAATTTGTTTATGAAGGATAAGCTGGATAGAATTAAAAAGATTGCATAAATCAACACAAAGCATCAAATCAGTTTTTCAATTTATATTTTAATTTATCTAGGAATTGACATTTCTAGTCGTTAAGGAATATTTTAAGCGACACACAGTAGTTATTTTGTATATGTCGGGGAGTAGCGCAGTCTGGTAGCGCATCTGGTTTGGGACCAGAGGGTCGTAGGTTCGAATCCTATCTCCCCGACCAATTTTTTCTCTCGAAAAAGTTGGTCGGACCCGAAACTGTAATAATCCTAAGTATTTGAAATCACACAAAAGAGATATTGAATCCTGAATCTGAAATCAGACGAAATGTCCTGAAATTTCTCAAGTTTGCTTCTTTTATGCTTCTCGTATGCTTCTTGGAAAAATCCAAAATGCATAACATCCACTACAGTTTTCTAAGATGATGATCTTGCGACTCCACTAACAAAAAGGAGACGCTCTATGAAATCACTTATCGCACTTGCATCGACACTGGCGATTGCGGCGGCTGGCACAGGTCAGCTTCCTAAAATCGTTCACCAAGTTCGTATCGCGCAATTGCAAATCCTTAAGCAGATGCAGACCAAGAATTGGGGAACGCCGTGGACACCATCTAGCAACGGAAAATAAGGTTTTAAAAAAACCGTCTGGGAGTTTTGAACTTCGGTTCAAGGCTCCCTTTTTTTATGCCGTTCGCTTCACCAGAAAACTTTTCCGGCCTTCCTACAAGCTCATCATGCCAAACAAGTTTGTCATGGAGCTTGTGCAATACGGCGGTCAGTCCGAGTTTTATGGCTGCACTCTCTTTGTTTCCACCTCGGCTTCCACAACTTCTAGCGAAGGAAGCCTCGATCAAGAGGAAACAACATCAAGGGAGTCCAAAATGAACACTGAAATTTATCAAAAACTTACTGAGCTTGCTTTTAAAAAATCAAAACCATTTTGCTATCACTGCTACGAAGTAGCACTAACGGGCGTTTGTAAAACTTGTGGGTCTGACGATCTGATGAGACTTGTTGATGGCGTAGGCTGCGAATACGGAACTGACTGGGTTGTAAAACATATTCTTGAAACTGAACTTAAAGCCGTCGATCTGGAAGAGTCTTTCGAGCAAACGGTACGTGAATGCTTTCCTGAAACAACAACGGTTGGTTGGCGTGAATTCGATACTGTAACGCTTTTAAAAGAGCAAGATCCCGTGTCTTGGTGTTGTGCCTTATCCGACTATGAATCTCAAGAAGCTGATGAAGGTAATATCGTGAGCTTTGATCGTGGCACAAACTACTACTGGGCGCGTGATGTCGAGGAACTTATAGAGAGGGAGCCGTGAGCTCTCACCCCATAATACTAAAATAATTGACGGCTCATTGAATTTCTTGGTAACTGTCGTTCAGGGCTTGGAAATGCCTGCCGATCGCGGCTGAAATGCTAAGGTGAAATTCTCCACAATTCATAAAAGGTTTTTTTATACGAACTTTTTTAGGACTGTCTTTAAGGCGATCAAAAGAATAAATGGTCCACAAAAAAAGGGAGTACCCATGAAAGAACCGTCAAAAGAACAAATAAAAGAGCGTGCAAAATTCCTACGCCAAGTCTTGAAAGAAAAACACAAGATTGACTTGCCACATGGACACGCACTCGAAGTCTTAGCCAAAGTTTTCGGTTTCAATGACTGGAATACGGCTTCAGCCTTATCACCAAATAATAGCACTGAAACACAAACTACAGTCAGTAACGTAGCGAGCACTAATAAAGAGTTGCCAATAGCAGCAAAACTCCAAACTGCCGGTGAATTAGCAGATTTTTTTGCTAAATTCGACAGAGAGAAAAAAGTTGTTGTGAATGAGTACAAAGGAGTGGACGGTGTTTCAGACCCACTAGCTGGGACAACTACGTCCGTTTGCTCTCTAACTTACGATTATGAAATTCAAACCGAAACTGAAGTGCGTCTTGAGCTAAATACTGAGATCGAGCGCAATTTTCAGCTAAAGGATTTCGGGAAAAGCTCAAATCAGTCTTTCGATCAAACTGAAGCTGGACGCTCTCAGCGTCGCGTAAAGTATTTGCATATGCAGAATAGTTTTTGGACTCCAAAAACTTCTTCTATTACTGGTAATAAATAAAAATAACGAAAAGGTTTTCTTGTACCTCCGCAATTTGATTACGGAGGTACAATTTTAAAGGTGTGAAATAAAATTGCTAACAGAGTAGCTCTATCTACTTTTCTGCATTTTTCAAATCGCTTTTCAATCTGTCCCATTCCCTTTTTAAAATGCCTTGGCAGAGTTTTACGAATGTGTCGTCCAAGTTATTTTTTTCGTCGGGTGTTTGAGCATAATAGTACTCATACATAATTGAGTGAAGCTTGTCATATTCACTATCAGCTGGATTCATAAGAAGTTGAATCTTGGTGCCTAATTTATAAAAATCTTTTTCTAAAATCTGATCAGTTTTGGGATGTGTTCCAATGGCTTGAAATTCTGCCATAGTGTCCCTCAGATTATCTATCCACTTTTGGCGAAATTCTGCCAGTTTCAATTCATGATTAAATTTTAGTTGCTTGCGATTTAATTCGATATTCTTCTTTGCAATGGTAGAACTAATATATGCTGAAGCAATTACGGCTAGACAACTTAAAAGTCCTGCAACCGCAGTTGCAGATGGTTGAGTGATAGATAAAAACTCCATTTACAAAACTCCTATCCTTTTAGTGACTTTGCGCCAATAAGTTTTCCGCTACTATTTGTTTCAATCAAAAGAGATAGTCCATGCTCTCCGAGCTCTTTTGAATGTAATCCAATTTTATTTGTTTCATCGTGAATTGCTCGAATACGAGCCAGCGCATTTTCACATGAAGATAAAAGTAGTTCCATCTCTCCATTTAAATTGCTTCGGCCTTCAATGACTTCTTCATCAGAATCCCACCATCCTCCAGAAATTTGGGATGCTTTTTCTTTCATTTTTTTTGAATCACTTTGAATTTTTCTGATGAATTCTTCCGCCTCTTTTACGATAGCTTCAATCCTTTTAGACTCTTGTTCTGGATTTCTATCAACGTACGCTGATAAGTATTCAGATAAAGCGGCCACGATATTAAATCTAATTGCGTAGCTCGCTGCCGAAAAATAGGAATCCATTAACTCTCGAAATTTATTCGTATTCTCAATTAAATTGCCGTCGAATTTCTTTCTAAGGAGTTCCTCAGCCGCAGCTTCCGCACGGAGCTTATTTGCAGCTATCGCTTGGAGTGAATCGTGGTATATACGTTCAGTTTGAGTCTTAATGACCAGGAAATCCGCTGTGTTTGGCGACTTAGCCGAAGTTGCCACTACTTCAGCTAGATATTTATAACTACCTAAAAATCTACCTTGTTCTTGTGTGTCGAGCCATGTTTCCAACCCCTTAAGACTATCTTCAATGCCAGCAAGTTTTTTATTGATATCAGATAGGAATTTTTGGGCAGTTACAATGGCCAATATTTGCCATACAGCCCCAACAGATGCGACAGTACTGGCAAAGTGATCAGGCGAAATATGTCCTTGTTCTATAATCTTCCCAGCGCGATCTACAGCAATGGCTTTGAATCCTTTTCCAGACTGCATAAGCGAATAACTGCCATCAGATAACGCTTTAGTTACTTGAGGGCTAAAAGTAATTTTGAATAATTTGCCAGAAGAAGCGATTGAAGTAGCAATAGAAGGAATAGCTCTTAGCAGTGATTCAACCTTAGGATACAGCTCAATCGACACACTTTCTGTTTTAAGTGATTCATCAATCTCTGTAGGAGAGATCACAATATCTGCAACCTCAATAGGCATTGAGCTTAAGTTAGATGGGGCCTTCTCCGTTGTAGTGTCCGCTAACGCTTGAGGTTTTACTTTTCTTGTCAAATCAATCAGAACTTTTAGGTAGTAGAGGCATGCGATACTTACGCAAGCCAAAATTATTAATAGTATTAAAATTAGTTCATTTTTCATTTTAATTCTTACGCTGCTTTCCTTGCAGCAGTTTCAATTTCGTGTTTCCAGTATTCAAAAATTAATACCATTGCGAAAGTATCCAGCTCACAATATTTGAGAAGTGCCCTTGCAACCTTTTCTGATTCTTGTTCGCTCATTTGCGTGAACTGCATTCGCGAGTACGAAGTCATGGCAGCGCCACCATCAGCGATGCTTCCATCTGTAATCAAGGCATCCATTTGCTCCAAATCAACGTCTGTAAAAATTGGCGGAAGCAATTTGTACGGATCAGAAACTTTTCGAGACACATCCTGTACGATCCATGACCAATCGTTAAAGTTCTTACTTACAATTTCATTTGTTCCATAAATTGGTTTGGTATATTTTTCCTGAAGGTACTTCGACTCAGCAAGTATAGCAGGAAGAACTTTTTTGATTGAATTGGAACCCGCAGTTAACGGGTGGTAGAAATACTTTTTTACAAGCTCACACATATCGACCATATTGCGAGAGCCAGTCCATTCTTTAACAGAATCGCTGCCGGCTGTAATTGACTCGATAAATTTAATTAAATCGTCTTTGTCGGGGATATTTTCTTCGGTGTCTAAAAGTTGGCCCCGAATCTGGCAAAGAACTGTGTTTTCGTGAGCAGCGTATCTGAAAACTGTTCCGCGATCCTTCTCAAGAGCAGCTTTTAGAGCACGCACAAAGTCAAAGTTAGGAAAATGTCCTTTTGTCCGATTGATATATTCATCTTGATGAACAATTTTTCCATCTTTAGCTATCGTGTGATGCGAGAACTGAAAAGCGATCTGCTCATAAGGTCTTCTACCTTTATGAAACGGAATTGCAACCATCGTTGTTTCAAAATCAATGAAATGTAACGGAAAAGCCCACGACTTCATTTCTCTATGTAAACCAGCTAAATCAATAAATGGTTTCTGATCTTTATTCTGAACCTTTTCGATCTGAATCCATTGTCTTTCTGATGTTGATAGACCGACATCATCATTTTTTGACGACGGGGAAACATCTTCTTCGTCAATTTGTTCGATCAGGTATTTGCCGTCTTCGATAAGGGATGCGCTTTTTCTGAAGTTCCAAACATCAAATACGAATGGCTTTTCAAAATCTGCTCTTTTCATACCGGCAGCATCAGTCCAACACTTTTCGAACCCACTCTTCATGCCTTTGTCTTTTTGCTTATGACTGATTCTGAACTCGCATGATTTACAATGGTTGCCAATAACAGGCTTTGCGAAGTCGTGTTTCTTGCAAATATCAGATAGGTAGCTAATCATCTGCTCAAACCCCATTCCGTTATCAAACGTCATATCCCAGACAACATTGACTTCAGAATCAACACTGACCTTTACAAGAATTTTATCACCCAAATTTTCTGTCGTAGTTCCTTCAGAAACTCTAACTCGTGTTCGGCCATTTTCACCTTTTTCGAGGAAAAATATTTGGTTCAAGCCATCAACAGTTGCGACCTTGGATTTATCCGCAAACATCATGGAGCTTGTAAGACTGATTTTGGGAAGAACTTTTTTAATTACGTATGCTTGAAAAGCAACGTCAACGAGATACGGTTCCCATGCAGAATTCAATTTTGGTTTACCACTTTTTAAACTGCGCTTACTGTAAAACTGATCCTCTTCGTGCGGATCAAAGCTCTTTGCTTTAACTTCGATTAGTTCAATGCTGCCTCCTCGCTTTACTACGAGATCGGCTTTCACAAATAAATTTTCATGTTTGAACGACGCTTCATATATCACCACATTTTCGCGTTTAAGAAGCTCTAGCGTTTCTTGAGCAGCCTTGTCTTTATCGACAGTAGTAATTTCAATGCCGTTGGGATAATAAAGTTTAGCAAGCTCACCAACTTGAAAGCCACCCTCAGCCAGGGATTCTAAAAAAGAATTGTCTTCATTTAGATTTCCATAAGATTTGTCATCCAAATAGAAAAGCTTTGACGGGCATTCGACGCCTATTTTAAAGCGAGATTTTGTAAGGTATTGTCCTGCCATAATTTCTCCAATGCCATTAAAGTGCATTTTCAAAAATGCACTTTTGACATCTTAAATATCGGAAGAAATTGAACTTTTTGGAGTCCAGCAGGTTTAGTTTACGGCCTAAGGTATGGGCTCCAATTTTCATTGAAGCCTCATACTCACACAGTGCCATTCACAATATAACGGAAAGTGCTGTTTTCGTTCTCGGTCTTTGGAAATACGAATGCCACCCCGATGGCATCAGAGGCAGCACGGACGGGCATTGTTTGAGTCTCGGAATTAAGATGCTGCTCTTCTTGTTCTGGTGTCATGTCTAAATTTGGATTGATAGCATATAGAAGAAGTAAGCCACGATCTTTGGGCCGATTATTTTGGCGTATCAATGATTCGGTAATTTCATTTTTCTTAAAGAAATCTTCTGTATAACGCATATCTTTTACATCAAGGACATCAAACAAATCTACAAGCTCATCATCAGGAGCCGTAATAACCTTGATATGTTGCGCTTCTAAATCTCTTTCCGATTTGGTCTTTTTTACCAATGATCGCTCTACTTTGAAGACCTTGCGATCTTGTCCTAAGTTAATAGGTGTTCCCGATTTGGGTGACATAACAGCCACTGACCAATCACTAAGTTCACCATTTTTATTTTGCTGCGAAATATATTCGCTGATCATTTTTGCAGTAAAACGAATGTTGGCTTCACTGAATTTGACCGTATCCCATCGACTAGAGACGTTATAGATTCCAAAATTGTTTTAACTTGTTAACATCATTTTATATTCAGTTGCAAATTCATTTGGTGTTTTCATCTTCAAAGACCTGTGTGGTCTGTTAAAATTATAGTCTTCTTTCCATTTTTGTATTTCTTCTCTGGCATGCTCTAAATTTAAAAACCAATGTTGATTCAAACACTCATCTCTAAATTTTCCGTTAAATGATTCGATATAAGCGTTCTGTACAGGTTTACCTGGTTGAATGAATTTCAGTTGCACTTTGTTTTGATACGACCACATATCTAACCTTTGCGATATAAACTCTGGGCCATTATCGCAAACAATCATCTCTGGCAAACCACGTGTTAGCTTTAGTTTATTTAACTCTGTTACAACTTTTTCTGAAGGTAAACTTCGATCGACATAAATCGTTAAACACTCATGCGTAAACTCATCAACTAAGTTAAAACATCTAAACTTTCTATGATCACTTAAAGCATCGCTTACAAAATCCATTGACCATATTTGATTTGGTTTTTCTGGCTTAGGTAACACTAACCTTAAATGTGCTTTTTTCTTTTTCTTAAATCTTTTTTGTATTTGTAAGTTTAACTGAGTATATATCCGATGAACTCGCTTTTTATTATCCATAATGCCTTCACGACGAAGTAAAACCATAAGCCTCGGAAACCCCCAACGAACACGAACTTGTGAGTGATGTACAAGTCTTTCCTTAACTACATCATCACTGCGTTTTGAATAATGTTTATAATAAAATGTTGATTGATTAAAACCCACAAGTTCACAGGCTCGTTTGATTTTTATTTTTTTAAAATCAATTAAATATTTTACAGCTTCGCGTTTAGCTTGTGGGCTTACCACTTTTTTGCATTGATCTCTTTTAAACACTCATTATCAAGCGTTAGATTTGCGACTAATCTTTTGAGTCGTGCATTTTCATCTTCCAGTTGTTTTAACTTTTTCACATCATCTGATCGCATATTGCCAAACTTTGTTTTCCAGTTACCAATCGTTTTTGTTGATATCCCGTACTTTCGAGCAACATCATTGATGGCTCCTTTGTACGCCGATGACTCCGCAATTATTGTTGTCATTTGTTCAGCTGTGAATTTTGACCTTTGCATATTTTCTCCGCTTTCTTGGGCTTATAACCCAGTTTGTCGGAAATCTCAAACTCTCTAGTTTTTGGGGATACGGTCACATTTGAAAACTTGGACAGACTTGGAGTGACAGGTCCAAAAGCTGTTATTTTAAGAATTAATGGTATTAAAAATGTTAAGTTAGTAAATTCAAATTCACAGTTCGAAATCGCCAGAGAATTTGATAGATCACGCATTGTAATTTCTGACGTGCTAGAATTGAATGATAACTATTTAAGAGTTACAGGGCAGCTTATGGAGAGTGTCGCTTATGCCGCTGGATATGAAACGGCTAGGCATGTGGAAAATGGAGAGTGGGCGCTCGGTGAATAGTGATAATTCGAGTCACGCAAGGACATTCATCCTTGCCAATAACCGAATTGCAAAAATCTCGGCATAACCACGCGAAATTACTGCGATGAAATTACCAACGATTAAAAAAGAAGAGCCTGACCTAATCTGTAATCTGAAAATTCGACCTAAAAAAATTGGTGATCCGAGTCCCGCATTAGACAAACGTCACCAACTGCTTGAATTTAAACCATATTCCTTTATTTCGCGCAATCGAATTTCCTCTGAAACGAGTATATTGATTGCTGAAAAGTATAAAAACGGTAGCTCCCTAGGTCAAATTGCCAAGCTTCTAGGATGCTCTAAATCAAAAATAAGAACTGAGCTTAAAAAAGCACAAGTGATTATCAGACCCTCTGTGACTCAAGAGACAAATCAACGTCCGATCAATTCATTCAAGCAGAACGCCTTACCGTATTACGGATTTTGCTATTTCGAGGGCGAAATTAATAAAGACCCACGCGAGTTTCCGGTTTTACTTAAAATTCACCTGATGTGGAGTCAGGGGCGCAATGCGCATGATGTAACTAAAGCACTGAATCAGGCAAAGATTCTATCCCGTAAGGGTAAGTTGTGGAGCTGGGCTGCTGTTAAAAATATATTAAATCGATTCGATAATAAAAAAATCATTCTAACAAAGGACGGTAAATATGAATTTAGATAAACTAACATCATTCGCAATTAGCGTTGTATTGGCTGCAGCTATGCTGGGTAATCTTGATCGGCTTCAGCTTTGGATATTAAAATCACAAGCTAAACTGCTTTATGAATCAAGAGCATCTGCATGGGGTAATCCTAGTATATTTAAAAATAAATAAGCAAAATATTTAAATCGATAAGTTACATGAGTAGAACGCTTACGAAAAAGAAGCCGCTCACTGTAGCGAGTTAGCCAGTCCTAAGCCCATATTTTTATAGCTAAAGTCTAGTTAAATATGAATTGGTCTGCATAATATTTTCGCATAAGCCGAAAATATATGTATGAAGTCAAAACTAACTATTCTTATATCTTTAATTTTTTTAACTTTAAATTCAGCAAATGTTCTAGCTATGGGACGTGGACGTCCAGCGCCAGATCAGCCACGAACATCCGCAAAGTATGCTGAAGGTGACATTATTTTTATTCAAAGCCAAACACAGCAGGCTGCGGCTTTGCGTGAAGCTACCGAATCAGTTTGGACTCATGTTGGCCTTTTAATTAAAAAAAGTTCTAATTGGTATGTTGCTGAAGCGATTGGCCCTTTAAAAGAAACGCCTTTGGCAGATTTTATTGCCAGAAGCAAGAACAAATCATATCGCATTTATCGATTTAAACATTTCGATGCTGCAACAATGACTTCAGCTTTAAAGGCAACATTACCAAAATACAATAAGCCCTATGACATTTATTTTGAATGGTCTCAGGAAAGAATTTACTGTAGCGAACTTACTTATCACGTCATGAAAGATGTTACTGGATTTGAATTAGGCCGATTGCAAAAAATGAAAGAAATGCGTTTAGATGGGCCTTACGTTCAAGCTTTAATAGATAAGCGCCTAACTGACATCGGTAAAGAGCTAAACTTAGAAGAAGATATTGTTACTCCTGTTAGTCAAATGGAAGATGATGAAGTTACGTTGATTGAAGCAAAATAAATAAAGCATACTTCCTATGATTTATTCTTCAGCCAAATTCTTCATTTTTTCTTTGAGTTCAGGTGAAATTTCTTGAGGTTGAAACATATTCACATGACTTCGCCCAGTATTTCCGAGCGGATATTTTCCAAGAAGCGACCCTGGTGCAGCTACAATAAGTCGAATAATTTGGCCGCTAATTTCGGTTAAATTACGTTGTTTAAGTGCCAATACAAGCATTTGCCAGTGAACTATGGAGTGTAAAAGAGCGAATGGTTGGCTTATTATATGCGCCTCAGACAGCAAAGCCCAGCACAATTCATCGTTCTTACTTTTTGATTCAGAGTTTGATCTTCCAATAAGTCTGAGCACTTCTGCTTTAGTTTTTTCGTATGACATTACTGTTCTCCTTAGCTTTTACAAGGATACTTCTTATGATTTAATTATTTTATCCAATTTAAGTAATCGCATCGAATTTGCAATAACTAATAGTGATGCGCCCATGTCGGCAGCAACAGCAATCCATAAATTTGATAGGCCTAAAACGCCTAACACAAGAAATACAGCCTTAATAGCCAAAGCAAATCCTATATTTACTCGAATAATACCAAGAGTTTTTTGACCATGATAAATTGCGCTAGCGAGTTTTGTTAAATCGTCAGTCATTAAAGCAATGTCGGCAGTTTCGATAGCTGTGTCAGTACCTGCGGCACCCATAGCTATTCCTACGGTAGCATGTGCTAATGCCGGAGCGTCGTTAATGCCATCGCCAACCATTCCAACATAAGTGTGCTTGGCTAACATAGATTTAATATGTGTGACTTTATCCTCAGGTAACAAATCTCCGTATGCAGTATCAAGCCCAACTAAACTAGCAATTGAATTAACGGTTCTTTGATTATCGCCACTCAAAATTGAAACTTCTTTTATTCCGACTTTATGAAGGTCTGCAATCGCTGCAGGAACACTTGGTCTTGCGTTATCTGCTAGTCCGAAAATTCCTAAGACTTCGCCGCCGCAACCGTCGTGAGGTTTGTGCCCTACGATCATTACCGATTGCGCTTTACTCTCCAACTGTTGTAAGTAATTTTCAATGTCGGGGGTACATACATTTAATTCGTGTGTGAGTTTATGATTTCCTGCAAAATAATGATGATTTCCTATAGTACCTTCTACGCCTTTACCTGCTATAGCTTTGTAGTTCGAAACTTCACTCAGTTTAACACTATT
>Ga0255176_1000561_pt1 | contig 13882 bp, 19 predicted proteins | sample Atl_Atlam_RepA_8_2_FD_183622 | JGI IMG/M metagenome (GOLD analysis project Ga0255176, IMG submission 183622) | Freshwater microbial communities from Altamaha River, Georgia, United States - Atl_Atlam_RepA_8d | ecosystem: Environmental > Aquatic > Freshwater > River | place: USA: Georgia... | reverse complement strand
GGTTTGAGGGTGGCGTCAGCAGTAGCCATGGCGCGCAAGGTATTGGTATCTAGCAACCGGGCCACCTGGTTTTGGGCGGTATTGGGCAGGCGTTTGAACCGCCGACCAAGCGCGTGTCTCGCTTTGGGAGGCATGTGTATTATTAGCGAGGGATTTTAAATTTGCCACCTGGTTTTATCCTTTCATTGAAGCGTGGAGGAACAGGTTTTGTTGCGGACGCAGGTGAGTGGGGAGGGCCCTAATACGTGGCCGCAGATGGTGGCGTTTTTTTCCCCGTGGTCTTCGTACCTGTAAAATCCAAGACGTTCTGAAAGTTCGACGAGCCATTGGAAGTTGGCCCAGAATTCAGGCGTGTGGTGCACGCTGGTGCTGGCGATGTGGGCGAGTTCGTGCAGTAAGACGAAGGTTGCGGTGTTTTCGGTGGCCAGGGACCCGTCTGGGGCACGCAGACAAATATGGATGGAATTTTTGTTCAGCGAATAGGCGAGGCTGCCATCCTGTTCGGATTCCTTGTCAATTTCCGAGATACCGCCTGTCCAGTAGGATTTGATGCGCTGGATGCGCGGGTCGGATGCCGGAGCCGCGTCGAGGAAGGCAAAGAGTTTTGTCTGTAAGGTGCGCAGCAGAAGGGCGACTTCCTGTTGGCCTGGATCATTTCGGACTTGGAAGCCGTCGCGATTGATCATGGGCCGAGGCCATGCGAGAACGAGAATAACGGCCCCTATCAACGCATACAAAAGAAACCGGCGCATGACGGTTCTATCACGAGGCGCCGAAAAAAATTGTATTTGCCATACACTAGAGATGTCTCGTAAACTTGGGTGGAAAGTCGTCCGCGGTGCTGGCGGGCTATTGCAAGGTGCAGAAACGCTGGGATATAGAGGAGCGGTTGAAGACGCTCGAGGCCGCCTGCGGTTGGCCCAAATATCACAGCAATTGTCCGATAAAGAGCTGAAGCGAAACACCCTTCGCAATTCATTCAAAGCCATTAAAACGTACAAGGAGGCCCGCAAGGACCTGATCGAGAATTACAGGAACAAATTGACCAATTTGACAAACTCTTATAAGCAACAGACACTCGAACGAAAAACAAAATACGCGAATACCGTCCGCGCCCGAACGCAGTCACGACTGTTTGATCGTGCCGGCCAAGTGCTTGATGCCAAGAAATTGCGTCGAGAGGCCGCGATTTTGAAGCTGCGAAACAGGGCGCAAACGGTGGGGATGCTGCCCGCATTTGGCCGGAAGGGCACCAAGACCTATTTGCGCCGACTTTCGAGATCGTGGCGGCGCGACCGATTTTGAAGGGGCTTAAGGGTGGCTGGGTGTGCGAAAAAAGGCAATGCGGATTCTGAGTGTCGATGTGGGCGTCCGCCATTTAGGTTTATGTTTGTTGGAAGCTCCGGATACGCTCCTGCGCTGGTCGTTGGTGGCCATTCCGGGGAAACCGATCGAAGTGCATCGGGTGTTAGAGACCGTGACGGAGGCGCTGGCTGGGTGGGAGCAGCCGGACGTTGTGATTGTGGAACGACAGCCTGGAAAGAGCGTGGTCATGTCCCGCATCCAGAATTACTGCGAGATGATTGGTGCCTGTCACTTGCGCAAGCCGACGCACTTGATGGAACCTAAGGCCAAATTGTATTGGGCAAGCACGACGCGGTGGTGGCCATCCAACATCCGGTTGGAAGGCAAGAAAAAGTGGACGTATCGGGAGCGCAAGGGTGCAGCGATCACGTGCACTGCCAATTTTATCCGAGAGCGCGCGCCCGACTGGGTACATACCTTTTTTTCGGCGGCCAAGCGCGATGATTTGGCTGACTGTCTGTTACAGGCGCTCACCTACGCCGCAGAACACACGCCACAAACACCGAGCTTGCCGGCAGACGCGGCAGAAATGGTTTGAATAGGCGGCGTGGGGCGGGTTGGAGGCACGGAAGATCGACGTCGTACACGGGGTCCAGTCCCAGCGTGGCGGCCAGTTTGAGGAGGACGTTTTCATACACAAGGTACTCGGGACTCCCGCTTTCCGTCACGGTGTCGGCAATAGAACACGTGTACGCGCTCCCAAAGGGTTTGGGCGGCCCCGACCATTGCGGCTCGAGACGGAGCAAATCATCGGTCGTTCCCTCCATGAGCCAGCGGTTGATGCATGACGCGTCTGGAAGCACGCAGAGGAAGTATCCCCCTTTTTTCAAATTCGAGGCCACGGTGTGCAGAAACGTGCGCGCAGACGCTTCGGATTCGAAGAAATAATGCAGAGCAAACATGCATGTCGCAATGTCTAGGGGGGCGTGTGGACAAGTCCAAGGGTGCGTTTTCAGGGTGGTGACATGGTGCGTTTCAAACGCAAAAGGCGGGCGCAGGGCGTGGTACCGTGCGTGTGCCTGTTCAAGGGCCCGAGAAGAGATGTCGACGCCGACCACGCGAGCGACGCCTACATCGGCCCATTTGTGGAGGTCGCCGCCCCTTCCACAAGCAAGGTCCAACAACGTATCCCCCGGAGTGACAAAGTGCCCGAGGAGAGCGCGTTTGACGGCGTTATGATATTTTTTCAGCGCCCCCGCCGGCCCTTCCGCGCGCTCACGCCGGGTCTGCCCTGCCCCGGCAACCGCTTGTGCATCGTAAAACCCCTCGGCGATATCCATAATTGTTTGTGAGTAACATGGGCATGACCGCTCTTAAGAGAAAGCGCGGAGAGGCGCTGCTGAGTTTGCCGGATGATCTCTTGGCGCGATGCCTGATGCGAGTGGTGTCGTCGAGCGCGGGTTTTTCGGCAATGCAAAAACTGGGCCGTCTCCAACTTGTGTGCAGGCGGTTCCGAGTTATTGTGTTGCACAAAATGCAAGACGCGTGGAGCTTTGTGCGGTTGACGGATCACGTCGATCGCGATACCCTGACTTTGTTCGTCAGGCATCTGTGCACCCGGGTGTCGCAATCAAACCGCGTGACTGGAATCGAAGCGTGGTTGGACGGATGGAATGACGAGCGGGCGTCCGTCTCACGGTTGTGCGACGTGATGATGGCATTTGGCGAGTCGCTCGAGGTGATGGATGTTGTCGTGGGGTGCCTGGAACCCACGCAGGAGTATCGGCTGGAGCCGGAGCGGTTGACACAAGCCCTCGAGAACGCCTGCCGCCTAGAATCGCTGTACCTTCGGGTGCAGGAAGAGATGACGTTTCCGTTGCCTCCCATCCCCAGCTTGCGGCTCGTGCAATTGGAGATGCCGCCCGAAGCGCCCTTGCAGGCTGCGACAACAATTTTGTGGGAGCAAACGACGCTGACAAAATTGTGCGTATTATCGACCGGGTGGTGCCCCGGAGAGCAGTCGTTTGAGCGGTTCTTGGCCCGCATGCCCAATTTGGAGATGCTGGTGTTGCGTGTCGGCAAAGTGTACGCAGATCAGTTGTTGTTCTGCTCGAAAGGGCCACTGCGGTCTGTGCGATCGGTTCACGTCGAGACGGCCATTCCCCAACACGGCTACGGGTTTTTGCGGAGTTTCCCGTGCGTCGAGGATCTCACGCTGATGGTGGATGCCCGGTCCCGGAGATCCACAGCGACACCACCCACGTTACCTTTCTTGCCGAGACTTCGACGTGCTCTTTTTTCGGGCACGTACCTTGGCGACGGCTTGCAGGCTCTCGCGCAGCTCACGACGCTCCAGGACCTCCGCATCATTGGATGTGGCATGCGAACGTGCGACGGGCTTCGCGAGGTTTCGCGTCTAACTTCAGTGGATATACGTGAGCGCCAGGTGATTTTATCGTTGCGCGGATTGCCCCCATCCGTGGAGCACCTGTCGTGTGACGGTCCATTGTTAGATGCGCATGCACTGAGCCTTTGCCCCTCGGTGACCAAACTCGCTCTGGCGAACACGAGTCCGTCGATTCGTAACGTCCCATGGCTCACCCTGGCTCCATCACTCGAGATCTTGGTCGTATCTCCGGCGGCACTCCGGTGCCTTGCCCACGTTATCACGCCGGTAGACTTTTCTAGATTGCGCATGATCCAGATCGACGGCCCCGCGACCACGGAGGAAGAGGAGGTGGTGGTGGGTACGTTATTGGACGAGTTGGACCCCCAGACCATTCAGGCAGTGCGTTGGATCGGAAGGCGCCACGAAGGCAGTCTGAAATTTGCATATCAATACCAGAACGCGACGCGCTTGCTCTTATTTCGAAATCCCGATGATGCTCGGATGTTTATGAAAGATTTGTAAATTTCAATTGGAAGATCATGTTGACGGTGGCGGTGTGATGACGCCGAGTGCCAAAGTGCCTCTAGGGTGCTCAACGACGGAATACTGGCCCTGTGGTGACGGCGTGTGGTATGGCTGAAACACGCGCTTGGATTCGTGCTCTTCCAAATCAAATTCGTCGGCCATCCAGTAGATGGCGAGAGTCAGAATCATGAGAAGGAAGATGATGGCAAGCAGTTCGAACATCATATTTTTTACTTGATTCTCGCCTCGGCTTTCTCTTAATCTAATCATTGTATGTGTTACATGGTAAAGCAACAATCTTTACGTTCAAGAAAGCCAAGATACATGTCAAAGTACTTCATGCCAGACGCAAATCTCTTTTTGTCCAGGGTAGGAAAATCGAAGAATGTTTCCGGTAGAGCGACACGGTGTCCGTCCAAAAAGAAGTCCAGGTCCTCTTCAGTCAGCTCTTGATAGTCAGTGTCCAAAGCATCCAGAATTGTATACATGACCCACAATTGTTCGATGTCATAGGTCTCTTGAATGTGTTGTGGCAGGCGGTCCAATGTGGCATAGTACCCGACCATACCATTCACGGCGTCCGTCAGGGCTTTGAGGCCGTGAATGGCTTTGAAGCGAATGCTGTTTGCTGTGGTGTTCATAATGGTATAAAAATATGTACAAAGTAGGCGACGGCCCCTCTTAAAAACCCTGTAAAAAAGAAAGCGTGAGTGAAGTGAAGTGAAGAGCGCTGGCGCCCTACGCTGGCCGTAAAATTTATTTTTGTAACAGGTTTTGAACCAACGCGGTGTAGGTGGGGATACCGACGGAGCGCAAAATATTTTCACGCTTGGCACACACCGCGTCGCGCATTTGTTGGACATCATCGTCTGAAAGGGTGTCGAGGTACGTTTGCAGCTGGAACCCATTCTCGAATTGCCGAATATCGACGCCGAGCCCTCCCGGGACGTCCCCAAAATACAACGGGACGCACCCAGCCATGAGACAATCGTACACTTTTTCGGACACGTAGCCGGCCGCGTCGCAATTCTCGATGATGAGGGCAAAGACGTGGTGTTGGAGTATATCGACGCTGTGCTTGGGGTCGTCCATTTTGCCGAGCGTATGCCCGATTTTCGAGGGCGGCATGACAGCATCCCACCCTTTCCCGTAACATGTAATGTCGCGGAGACCAGAGGCATACACGAGCCGGAGGGGGTCCAAACACTGTAGGGTGATGCCATTAATTGTGTAAGATCCTCCGAGGCGCGGTCGGTGTTCCAGCACGATGGCCACGGATCGATTTTTGCCGACATTTGGTCGTAACCCGATGACACGGTGTATGGGATTCGAGAGGTCCATGGCGTGGGTGTTCATGGGACAGAACATGCTTTTGGTGGGCCCCAAGGCGTCCAGGAGGGGGTGCCAGTAGGCGAGCACCACGTCGGCGTGTTCTTCCAACCAGGCGATGGAAAATTGTTTGGCGTGACGGATGTTGGGACTTTCGAGCATGAACACGATGCGGTGTATATCGGTGCGTTTGAGAAGTTGAAGGGGCAGGGCGTCGGGGTGCCACAGCGTCGCCAATACGGTCGCACCGCTGGGGATGACGGGTTCGTTCGCAAAGCCATCCAAGAGATTGTAGTGGGCGTGCAGGCCGGACCAGAGGGTCAACGCCCATTCGCTGAGCGGGTGGTGGGTATCCGAGCTCAAGAACGCGCGTGTCGCCTCTTTTGTAAAATGTAACAGATAGACATCCTGTTTTTGGGGATCGAAGCGCGAGACGGCATTGCCACGCTCAAAAAAGCTGGCGGACACGGAGTCTGGCCGCCCCGAGACGCGGTATCGCACGGTGGGTTTGCGCGAGACGCCTGGCAGGAGTTTTGAGGCGATAAGCGTGCGACACACTGCGCGATCGGCTTCCAGGCATCCCGCGGGTGGTCTGGCGGGAACGTTCCAGCAGGGCGACAGTTGACGTGCGAGGTCTGTCTCCAAAAGGTAGCAGTTGGTATCCACATGGAAGTCGTCTGGTGCGAGGACGGAATGCCGGATCCCGCCCAGACATTCGCAGGTGTCGTAGCCGAGGAGACACCCGTCTGGTGCCATGACTGACCGAAGGGAGTGTGCCCACCGCTTGCCTTCGATGGCGTCTACGAGGTCTGCGACGTGCGTAGGTTCATAGACGTTATCTTCGTCCAAAAAACATACGCAGTCGGAATCGACCAGCCAAGGGATGGCGGCGTTGATGCGATGGCACACGTAATTGCCGCGGTCTGGACTCCCTGTATTGTGCGGTAATACTAAGATGGTATGTGAGTCGTCGGTGTACTGTGCAACGCGATCCTTATACTCTTCGCCATCCACGATGATCCAATGTGCAATCTGAGGATAGGTCTGAGCTTTGACGGATGCGATGGCCTCACGCAACAGCGGCGACCCAACAGTGGCGGTGATCACAGTGACGGAACGCATGTGGTCTCCACATCCAAAACGTCTTTTTAAGTGAATGGTTTACAAACCGCTATAAAAAATGTGATTCGAGGTTTCGACCCCGGAAGGTGGCATGCCGAAAAAAATAGAAATGTTTGTTTCCGGCACCCGCCTCGGCATATTAATTATTATTATTCTCAAAAAAATGCAGCAGTGTTGCGAGGAGTGGTCACCGGAGACCGAGGTGATCGACGGGTCTTCTGGGGACCGTATTTGTACGCGGTGTGGTCGGGTGTTGGAAGGACATATGTTGTATGACGGTGCTGCGTTTGCAGATTTGCATCGTGTGGGCGAGGCGGTGGAACCGTATGTGGACGATGACGAGATGGTGGGCACGACGTTGTCCGGGATCAAAGGCGTACGAAGGGCCATGTTGTCGGAAGCTTCGGAAGTCCGGCACGTGCGTCGCAAGGCTTGTCTCGTGGTGAGTCGTTTGGGAAGGGAGCTGAGGCTTTCGGAGTGCACGCTGGCGTGGGCGCGGGAGTTGATGCGCGACTCCATGGATATTGACGTGGTCCGAGCCGAAGAACGCATTCGCGTGGTGGCCGCGGCCTGCCTGTACTTTGCGTGCAAACTCGATAAAGTGGACCGCGGCGAGCACGAGGTGGCAGATGCGTTGGGCGTGCACCGACGGGACTTGCAAAAGTGTTGCAACCGGTTGCGCACAGCGTTGGTGAATAAAACGTACGCACCCACGCTGTTACAAGGTATCCGCCCGACGGCATTGCTCCCGAGGATGCTGCAGCGCGTGCTGTGCTTGTCGACGCTGAAGGAGACGGTCCCATACAACGAAGTGCGCCGTGACGTCGAAAAATTAGCAGACGCGATTCGTGACGAAGCGGCACTGGATGGTAAGAAACCCCAGAGCGTGTGCGCCGCCATGATTGCCGTGACCATCGAACGCCGGGGGGTCCCTCTGCCTCCCATGTCGAGATTTGCGCAGGCATGTGGGTTGTCGGCGGGGGCGTTGTTGGGTGCGTTGGACGAAGTTCGAAGTCTTGGTGTCGAAAAAAAAATATTTCTCTACCCGCAAAGGAAATGCTGAGCGCAGACCAGATCATGGCGATGCTCCCTGCGCCAAACGTCAGCTCGCCAACTCCCACACCCACCGCGGCCCCAACACAACTTCCCACGGCTGAACCAACGTTGCCTCCCATCACCTTTCCCCCAACCACCATGGTGCCCGCAACTCCCCTGCCCGTCAGCATCAATTTGCAAGTGTCCAATCCCACGAATTCCGGCTCCCAGGAACAACGTGATCGCTACCGCCCTCGCTACCCCTATTATCCCTATCCGGGCCCTGTCTATGGCCCTGGCGTGCCTGGAGTTGGGTACGTTGCAGGACAATACCCTGGTGTCAATACAGGCGACGCGAGCATTAAGATCGGCGACGTGAGCAACATCTATAGTGCCAACTATGGGACCGGGAGCCAGACGTTGGGCGCCCCCCTGTTCGGAACCACGCTGTCGACCGCACCCACGGTCACGCCAACTCCCACAGCAGCACCCATCCGCGTAACAGTGCCCCCCGTGGCTGTGGCTCCTATGCTTCCTCCGCCCGTTGTGATCACCCAGCCTCCCGTCCGCCATTCCAAATGGCCCATGCTCCTGGCCATGTTGTGTCTGTTGGTCGCCCTCGGCATCGGCGGGTACTTCTTGTATCAGAAGTATGGCAAGAAGAAGAACGCGAACAACACCACTGGAAGCAAGAATACCAACGCCCCCAAGAGAAATAATACACGCGGCGGCAATGCCAACGCCACCAACGATTTCAACGATTTTGATTTTGGCGACGAGAATTTCACGCCAAACCAAGCTGCAGGGGCCGTCGCTGGTCGCTAAGGCACTCGGAATACCCACATCCTTGACAGACGGTTTGGAACGGGGCAGACAGAGCCCAGGTATCCTCGCCGCCGCACCGGGCACATGCGTCCGGTACGACGACGTGCCACAAGAACGGAAAAAGGTCACGGGGACGGAGGTCCAGCAGCATAGCATATCTGGACGCACACGCAAAGGTGTAGAGCGATGCTGGTTCGAAAGCGCGCAGCATGCCGCATGGGGAAGTTCGTGGGAGCGCCATGTAACATGTTGCCCCTGTCGCTTCGAGACGTTTGACATTGGCATATGGGGACCGTATGGCGTCCTCGAGGACTGGTGTGAACATCAAAAAGAGACGCGTGGCCTCCAGGATATCTTCGTCGCCGACCCAAGCCAGTGGGGCGCGCGCAAATGCCGGGATGACATGCAAACGCACGCGATAGCCTTCCTCCCAATGATTCAGTCGGGTCATCACGAGGACGACGACGTCCATAGCAGAGACGCGGATGGGCCATAGTTTAAGCGGATCGCACGGACAAAAAAATCTCAGCGTGAGTTTAATGGAGACCAGTACGCATGTGATGCTCTTTTTGGCCGTGTTCAGTTGCATGTTCTGCGTGTGCGCTGGGGGGATGGCCACGCTGAGCAGATTGCCTTCTTCAGACGAGGCTTCTGCCTTTATCACGTCAATCCCTATCGATTTGGGGACGTACAAGACCCCTATTTTCATATCTGAGCCGCCCGCGCCACTCAGTTATTTATTGTCAACCTCAGTCCCAACTCGGGAGCTCCAATAAAATTTTATTCGTATACCAAAAATGCCTTCGCCTCCAGCACTGAACCGCCGTCGCAACGTTCGCGCCCGGTTGCCTGCAGGCGGTGGGCATGATCAAGTTCGACGACAATTGTTCAATCGCCCCGCACTCACCCCGCGCACGCCCACCCCCGGTGCCACGCAGACCGAGCAAACCAGGCTGTGGCGGTATTTGAGCCGGATGTCGCCTTCGGAGTTCAAGGCGACCTATGCCGTGGCTTTCCGACGCACGCCTGCAACCACGCCTGAACAGCGAGCTGATGCCGTGACCCTGATGCAAAAGGTGGGCGCCAATCGCGTCAAGGCCCTCGCAAACCAGGCCGGAACGACCCAGAAGAAGAAGAATAACGGGAGCTTGATCAAGAAACTCCTTTTTTGATGCACTTTGAGATCCGGCCCGCGGCAGGAGTATGGAGGAAGACCTGTACAAGACTTTGCAAGCTCTGTCGTCGCGCGTTTATGATACCCGAAGCAGCAACCCAAGTTGATTTCGATGTGGCAATTTAGATGAATCACACTGAATATCAATACATTCACCTAAATCGCCTTTCTTCTTAGCTTCCTGCCAATCTTTGAAGACATTCTTTTGCCTCTTTTTTTTACAAAAGTTTGTATTGCTTCACATTGGTCATGATGACGATCCAAGCGACCATGTTGTGTGTGTTGTACGAATTTGAATCGTACCAAATAAAAGGTTGCATGCTTAAATTCCGTTTCTTATGAAATGTAGTGTAATAAAATGTAAAATCAACAGTTGCTCGCCCAGAAGAACTCCTTTTCGATGCACTTAAGAGAGACCCGGCCCGGCAGTATGAGCATGGAGGACCTGTACAAGACTTTGCAAGCCCTGTCGTTGCGCGTCGGCGAGACCGAACCCGAAAGACCTGACGTCGAACATCTTGCCGATGGGTTGAACGCTGCGATCAAATCTGTTGCGGAAACCATCGTCGCGTCATTCCCCGAGACCGCGCGAGCTGCCGCGGCCGTAGGTTCTACGCGCGTTGATGTACTTCGGTTTCAAGGCGGCCAGTTGGACGAATCTTCTGGGTTTCCGCTGCTCACCATGGTCAAGGGGCCCCGTGATCCCGATCTGAAGGCGCTCGTGCCCGCGACGCTTTTGGACACCTTACGCGAAAAACTGACACCGTTTCACGTCACCCACGTGTGGCACAACCGGAGCAACGTCAATCGAATCGTAGTCAGTTGGGAACCTCATCCTAGCGACCCCCGACCTCCACATCAACCTCCCCCTCTGGCCCAAATTTATGACGTGCTACGTCTTGCTCTTGCGGCAAAATCGGCGGTTCCCCTTTGAAGGCGCGTTTGGCGTTGACGAACATTTCTTTGATCATGTCGGGGCGTTTGAGCACCTTGTGGAGGGTAATCAGCCACAACACGATTGACAAAACCCATGCGAGCTGTCGCACGTCGGCGTCCTGGATCTTGTACACGGGCGAGACGAGATTAAAGAAGAAGGATTTGTTCTTGGCGTCGGTGGGTTCGATGCCTCGCAGCTTGCACTCAACGATTGTAAGACAGCACGTGTCGTCGTTCATCAGCCAATGGAGCCACAGGAAGGGCATGGAGAAGAGGTGGAGCACGAGCATTGGCTCTGAGTTCTGGAACGGCGTGATCACGATCCAAGCGACCAGCAGCATGTGGAGAAAATAAATTGCATTTGCCGCTAGGGACATGTCTTTAGTCTTGCCCGAGAAAAAATCTGTGTTGTAATTACATATGCCACGTCGCAAGAAGACCAAGAAGATCATAAAGAGAAAAAGACCGTGCCAAATGAAAACAAACAAACAGTCACGACTGCGCAACACCCCGCCTTATGTCGCCAGAGAATGTAGGTACAGGATGAAGTTAGGAAAAGATTTAGCGGAGGATGGGAATCCCCGCGTGTACAGATCCCTTCCAAAACCCCGGTGTTCGAGCAAAACCATCCCCAGATGCAAGCTCACGTGGCACTGGGTTCCTCTGAACTGAAAACGAAATTTTCAAAAGCTTCCCGAAACTCGCGGCGCCCCTTCCAGTACCCGATCGAGACGCGCATCATTTCGATGAGCTCATCCGCGGTTGGTTCCACGACAAACGACTGGAGGTGCTCGGTTGGTTCCATAAACAAGGTCTTCAAAATCTCGTCGTCGTGACTTTGTTTAAAGAACGGTTTGTCTGGAAGGCGCGCGTAGTACAAGAGTTGTCGCTCCCGAAGAGCCGCCAGATCTCGTTGTACGCTGAGTGTGCGTCGCTGCTTTTCCATGTCAAGTTTAAGCCCTTCGTCGAGATGGGTCCCGCAATACCGCTGGCCGTCGTGTGCCGTCTGGATGCAGCGGTAGCCGGACTTATTGTTGACCGTGGCGTTGTCCCAATGACATTGCTGCCAGCGCGGGGGGTCCTCGCGAGGGTGCTTCGCTTCATACCGTTTCATGGCCCATTCGATCGTGTTGTCTTGTCGGTCGAAAAATGTGAGGGTTTCGTAGGGTTCCCACGCGTCAGGAACAACAAACGAAGCCAGCCATTCGCACATGGCCCGGAGACTGGTGATCAGCGTGTCGCGCGCGCAATTGATGCGCTGTATTCTGGCGGCCTCGTCTTGAACGCACTGCCACCACGCATGTTTTTTGCAGTACCGAATGCCGGGGTGTGCGGAGTGGAGACATTGGCCACCATTGGATTTTGTCCCCTCGCATCGTTTTTTTGGGCGTTTGGCAACTGGTGCGTCTGTGTCCATAAACGTCGTCGCATCGATATCAAAGGCAAGAGTATCGTAAAACGCGTCAGCCATGGCAAACGTCTTGCTCCTTTCGAATGTTTCATCCTTGCTCATGCCGTGCTTGATCAGAAATTCCGTCGCGACCTGCTGGAACGCTTCCTTCAGCCAGGCCACGTCGTCTTCCTTCATTTTGAGTTTGTGAGTTTGTGAGGACGTAAATGGAATTTAAAAAAGTTACGACTAGATCAAAAAATAGAAACGTTGGAAGAAAGAAAAGCCCGTCGATGCCAATTTAGCTTCCAAAAATAGCAAGCACACATCCACATCAAAAGAAGTAAAAATAAATGGAAGATATTTTACGAGGACTTGGCGGCGAAGATACCGCATGGGACGCCCTGCATGCGCGAATTTTAGACGGGTCCTTCGATGCCGAGGTTGCAGATGCCGTGAGAGAGTATTTTGCGCGCTACTCAAAAGAGGTTGTATTACTAGCACAGGCTCCAATTCGTATGTTCGAGAGAAACGCGGCCGAAGTTTTGAAAATCACGGATTGTGTGGCTGCGATCGCACGACATTTGCCGTTGGAGAGCAAGCGTGAGTTCGGAGATATCCTTGCTCACCGCATCGAAGAATTTTGCGATGTTTTTGTCGAAGTAAGGAAATGGTGTTGGCGTACCCGGCCCCCTTCGGAGTGGTCGTCGGTTGCTGCAGTGGTCGGGAACTCCTTGGCCGCGATTGGCCGAATGACCGCGTATGCAAAAGATCCGCTGTCGGCAGACGTGCTTGTGACCGCACTTGCTGGCGATTGGGATAGAAAGCCTCTGTACGCGCGATACAAGGCAGAACACGTGTTGTGGGCGTTTGCACATTCTCCACAGGACAATACGGCGGCGTGGCGATGGGTCAACGTTCGGGGTCTCCTCCCGGCGTTGCGTGACAGAACCATGGTGCACGTCGTTTTGGCGGCCATGGTACGGTGTGTGGACGCGGGCAATGAAGGTATGCGAGACCCCGAGGTGGCAACGGCGGTGCGCGCGTGCCTGCGAAATGAACGTGATGTGCGAGCACTCTGTCTGGGGGGACATGTTTTGGGGGCGATAGATGACCCAGTATTTTTAAAATTACGGGATATGGCGGGTGTGTGGGCGTCAAAATAATTTTCTTGTGTCGACGATACAGGAATGGAGTGCCCCCTAGAATGTGCGAGCGACTATGCGTTGGCGACCTTCCTCGGCACCCTGTTGGCGATGGTAACGATATGGATTTTGTGTGGACGAGCTGATGAGCTGCGGGCTGGCATACGAACTTTGTTTCAAGAAAAGAAGACTGTAGAGCCGTATGAACCCGCTCGTCTCAGCGAGTACGCGGGCGATCCCGAGGAAGATGATGACTGATCACCACGGCGGCCATGGCCCAAAACGCGACGTGGGGACGTCGGGGCGGTGGTTTTCCGTACGCTGTGTACATATCCTCCATTGAATAAAATCATGCTTAACCTCATTTTTTGTGGACAATGTAAATTGTAATAAAAAAGTTGTTACACGTGAACAAAAAAAATCAAAGAGAAGCGCGGACCGCGTGAATCCAAATTTCACGGCTTCGTCAAATTCGAGGTTTCGCGCTCAAAGTGCTGCAGAGGCACGAGATCAGCGAGACGGGCTCGTTTGGTTTAAGGCGCCGCAGGAGGACGGTGCTTCAATGGAGGCTTTGTACGAGATGGCACGCCGGTCTGCCCCAATGCGACAGACCGAGGAGGCTGTATCGCCGCGCATGGTGGACGCGTTAGTCCAAGAGACGTTGCGGTTACTCCCGGAACGCGTAGGAATACGATACACCCCCGCGG
>Ga0255176_1000555_pt1 | contig 13971 bp, 9 predicted proteins | sample Atl_Atlam_RepA_8_2_FD_183622 | JGI IMG/M metagenome (GOLD analysis project Ga0255176, IMG submission 183622) | Freshwater microbial communities from Altamaha River, Georgia, United States - Atl_Atlam_RepA_8d | ecosystem: Environmental > Aquatic > Freshwater > River | place: USA: Georgia... | reverse complement strand
TGTACGAACTCCTCTTGGTCCAATGGCAGCGACAAAATGTCTACCATTTCAGTGTTAACCAGTTGAGGATTTAAATCTAAAACAAATGCTCTTCCACCTGACATGCCTGCAGCAAAATTACGGCCAGTTTTACCAAGAATAATTACGTTACCGCCAGTCATATACTCACAACCATGATCACCAACACCCTCTACTATTGCAGTGGCGCCAGAGTTTCTAACACAAAACCTCTCACCCACCACTCCAGAGATCATTATTTCGCCAGAGGTTGCACCGTAACCTATTACATTTCCAGCAATTACATTTTGTGATGATTCAAAGGTTGCCCTTTCATCAGGTCGTATGATTACTCGGCCGCCAGACAAACCTTTACCGACGTAGTCATTACTATCCCCATAAAGTCTAAGTGTTAAACCTGATGGAATAAATGCGCCAAAAGATTGGCCCGCTGAACCATGAAAAGTAATATCAATTGTGTCCTCTGCAAGCCCGGCACCGCCAAAGTTACGAGTAATCTGGGCACCTAACATGGTTCCAACAGTTCTATTTACATTTCGAACTGGCATCTCTAAGCGAATAGGTGTTTTGTTTGTTAATGCTGACTTTGACAACTCAATTAATTTATTATCGAGTGCAGAGGATAATCCGTGATCTTGGCTAGTAGTATTTTTGCGCGGTGAATTTACATCCATAGATTTAAGCAATGGTTTTAGATCCAACCCACTAGCTTTCCAATGTTCAATAGCTTCCCTTGTTTCTAATAATTCAACTTGACCAATGGCATCTTCAAGTTTTTTGAACCCGAGCTCAGCAAGTAACTGTCTAACCTCTTCTGCAATGTATTCAAAAAAGGTTTCAACAAACTCTGGCTTACCAGAAAATTTCTTACGTAACTCTGGATTTTGAGTCGCAACACCAACTGGACATGTATCTAGATGGCAAACGCGCATCATGATGCAGCCAGATACCACAAGAGGTGCAGTTGCAAATCCAAACTCTTCCGCGCCAAGCAAGGCTGCTATCACCACATCTCTACCTGTTTTCATTTGTCCATCTACTTGCACCACTATTCGATCTCTTAATCCATTTAGCATTAATGTTTGTTGAGTTTCAGCTAAGCCGAGCTCCCATGGCGCTCCGGCATGTTTAAGGGATGTAAGTGGAGAAGCTCCAGTACCACCATCATGACCTGAGATCAAAACTACATCTGCATGCGCTTTACTAACTCCAGCAGCAACTGTTCCTACTCCTACTTCAGCTACCAATTTCACATGAATTCGAGCCTGATTATTTGCATTCTTTAGGTCATGAATTAATTGAGCTAAATCCTCAATAGAGTAAATATCATGGTGAGGAGGTGGTGAAATTAATCCAACACCAGGTGTTGAATAACGAACTTTTGCAATCCAAGGGTAGACCTTGTTGCCGGGTAATTGGCCACCCTCACCAGGTTTAGCACCTTGTGCCATTTTAATTTGAATGTCGTCAGCATTGACTAAATACTCACTAGTGACGCCAAATCTTCCACTAGCAACTTGCTTAATTGAAGAGCGCTTTGAGTCACCATTTTTTTCTACAATATTTCGTGCAGGATCCTCGCCACCTTCGCCGGTGTTAGATTTTCCACCAATTCTATTCATCGCTACTGCTAAAGTTTCATGCGCCTCCTGCGAGATTGATCCATAGGACATCGCACCAGTAGCAAATCGTTTTAAAATTTCTGAGGCCGGTTCAACCTCTTCGATTGGAATTGGCTTTCTTAATCCCTGCTTAAATGTAAATAAACCTCTTAGGGTCATCAATCGCTTAGATTGATCATCCACTCTTGCGGTATATCGTTTGAAAACATCAAATCGCTTTGCTCTAGTTGCATGCTGGAGCGTAAAAACTGTTTCTGGATCAAATAGATGTGGCTCGCCTTCACGGCGCCATTGATACTCTCCGCCAATTTGCAATCTCTTGGAACCAGGAATCTCACCGCCAGGTGGATAAGCAATGTGGTGTCTTTTAATTGTTTCAGCGGCGATGGTTTCAATTCCAACTCCACCTAATCTTGATGTTGCTCCAACAAAATACTCATCAACAATCTCTTTGGATAATCCAATCGCTTCAAAAATTTGAGCACCTGTGTACGAGGCGATAGTTGATACGCCCATCTTTGACATCACCTTTAGAACACCTTTACCTAAAGATTTGATTAGATTTCTTACCGCTTTTTCTGGAGTGATTCCTGTTATCACGCCTTGTCTTACAAGATCCTCAGCACTTTCCATCGCTAAGTAAGGATTGACTGCTGCTGCTCCAAAACCAATTAAAAGTGCTACATGGTGCACCTCTCTTACTTCGCCACTTTCAACTACTAATCCAACTTTTGTTCTGGTTTTTTCTCGGATCAAATGATGATGAATTGCGGAGGTCAAAAGTAGTGATGGAATTGGAGCATTCTCTGCATCTCCATCCCGATCTGAGAGCACAATAATTCGAGCTCCATCTTCAATCGCTTTTGATACTTCTTTTCGAATTTCTTCAATTCGCGCTACTAACGCCTTGCCACCTCCTGCTATGGGGAATAAACCCTTCACAACATAAGCTGCAAGCCCTGGTTGATCACCATCAGCATTTACATGAATTATTTTTGCAAGCTCATCATTATCAATAACTGGAAATTGGATGGAAATTTGCCGACAAGAGGCTGGGCCTGGATCCAACAGATTATGTTCTGGTCCGATTGAGCCACCTAGCGATGTAACCAATTCCTCTCTAATTGCATCAAGAGGTGGATTTGTTACCTGAGCAAACAATTGAGCAAAGTAATCAAAAAGTAATCGAGGTTTGTCAGAAAGTGCAGCTATTGGAGTATCTGTTCCCATTGAACCAAGTGGCTCGGCACCATTTCGAGCCATTGGCGTAATAATTATGCGTAATTCCTCCTCGGTATAACCAAATGCTCGCTGTCTGCGCACAACTGAAGAGTGCGGATAAACAATATGCTCACGAGTCGGTAGATCACTTAGTCGTACTAAACCGCCATGCAACCAATCGCCATATGGAGCCGAGGCTGCCAATTTACTTTTTATCTCATCATCTTCAATTATTCGACCAGCATCTATGTCTACTAAGAACATCCTTCCGGGTTGTAATCTACCTTTACGAATAATGTTCTCGGGTGGAAAATCCAACACTCCAACTTCGCTTGATAAAACAACAAGCCCATCACTAGTGACCCAAAATCTTGATGGGCGCAATCCATTCCGATCCAATACCGCACCAACTTGTTTTCCATCAGTGAACGTCACACAGGCTGGTCCATCCCAGGGTTCCATTAATGCTGAGTGGAATGCATAAAAATTCTTTAACTCCTGTGGCATGGTTGCATGATTTTCCCAAGCTTCTGGAATCATCATTAATATTGAATGTGGCAGTGAACGGCCTCCGAGGTATAGCAACTCCAAAACTTCATCAAAAGATGCCGAATCACTTCCTGAATTATTAACAATGGGGAGTAATCTCTTCAGATCGCCAGGAATTAAATTACTTTCAAGTAGAGATTCTCTAGCACTCATCCAATTTCTATTTCCCTTAACAGTATTAATTTCGCCATTGTGTGCAATGTATCGATAAGGGTGAGCTAATGGCCAAGATGGAAATGTATTTGTTGAAAATCTTGAGTGCACCAGAGCAAGTGAAGACTCCACGAGTGGATCCGACAGATCTGGAAAAAATTCCTCAAGTTGACCCGTGGTTAACATACCCTTATAAACAATAGTGCGCGAAGATAAAGACGGAATATAAATATTATATTTATTTTCGATTCGCTTGCGTAAACAGTAAACCATTCTTTCTAGTATTAAATCTGATTCATTTGAATTTCCACTTATAAATACTTGTTTAAATTGCGGCATTACCGATAACGCAGTTTTACCTAAAGACTTTGAGTTGGTTGGCAAATCTCGCCAACCAAGCACAGACAATCCTTCTTCAGATGCAATTTGCTTGAAATGATTTTTATAATCTTTTTCGTCAGAACTAATGAATAATATACCGGTTGCATACTCTGAAATTGGTGGCAACTTGAAATCAACTACTGATCTATAGAACTTGTCTGGGATCTGAATCAATATGCCAGCACCATCGCCACTATCTGGTTCGGCACCAGATGCTCCACGGTGTTCTAGATTTCGCAAAGCTGTTAGAGCCTTCGAAACTATCTCATGACTTGGTAATTTATTTAAGGTCGCAACCATAGCCACACCGCAAGCATCATGTTCATTTGTGGGGTCGTATAACCCACTAGCTTTTGGGACGGTTGAAAAAAGTGTTTTACTCTTCAATTAAATGGCCGATCCTGCTGAAGAGTCAGGACATCTATGGCCTAACTTCTAGTTGCTTTGCCAAGTGTAGCAGGAGTACTAAATTCCAGTTAGCCCTACCAACCAACCAATACCGGCAGTAATAGCAAGCCCCAATGCACCCCCGGCAAATATGCGCATCACTGTTTTGATAATTGGTGAGGATGCGACTCTGGAACTAATTACGCCAGCAGTTATAAGCCCAAGCGCAGTAAAAGTTAGAATAAAAAAAACTTCATGATCCTTTGAAATTAGCGCACCAAGTAATGGCACAACTCCCCCGGCAGAAAAAGCGATCGCTGATGCAACTCCTGCCTGAAGTGGCCTAGCTTTTGTTTGATCGAAATGCCCTAACTCATCTCTAAGGTGCGCTTCAAGCGCATCATGCTCATGTAATGCACTTGCTACTTGAGAAGCCAATTCTTTAGTTAAACCACGATCCATATAAATATGAGTTAACTCCAATAATTCCCCCTTTGGATCTTCCTGTAATTGGCTAATCTCGATATCACGATCTGTTTTCTCGATATCGCTTTGAGACTTTACAGAAACATACTCACCTACCGCCATAGACATCGCACCGGCAGCAATTCCAGCCAGTCCTGCAGTTACTAATAGTTCACCTTTACTGGCTGCAGCAAAGCCAATCATTAAACTTGAGGTAGAAACCAATCCATCATTTGAACCAAGTACTGCAGCCCGTAGCCAACCAGTCCGATGGGTACGATGCTCTAAATTACGCTTTTGAACCTCTTCTAAACCCATGAGTCAATATTAACTTGAAACATTATGATTTGTCGGCTTTTTCCTCGCTCTAGGCAAAATTAAATATATTGTTGATGAAATTATTGCGGTTATGCTGACCCAGATATTTAATCGAAGCCCCAAGATCAAATTTGCCTCATCAATCCTCAATGATTCAATCCAAAGCCGGCCCATTGAGTATCCAAATATGTACATAACAAAGATATCTCCAGATTTAGAAGGGATTTTTCTCAAATAACCTGGAAGCTTAATTAGGAGAATCGCTATGAATAAACACCAGAGTAATTCATATAAAAAAGTGGGGTGAAATGTTAAAAACTGCTCATATCCAACTGGTCTTTTTGATGGTTTAATTTCTAATCCCCATACAAGATTGGTTGGTTTGCCAAATAACTCCTGATTAAACCAATTACCAATTCGACCGATTGCTTGTGCTAGCAGAACGCCTGGGGCCAATGCATCGAGAAAAGTAGAAAAATTGAGCGTTGTTTTATTTTTTCTAAAATATATAAATGCACCGAAGGCGCCCAGTGAAATAGCACCCCAGATGCCTAATCCACCTTTCCATATTCGCAAGGCATCGAGTGGATTACCATTTGCACCAAAATATAATTGTGGTGATGTAATAACGTGATAGATCCGGCCGCCAATAATTCCAAATGGAACAGCCCAAATCGCAGCATCAGATACCTCATCAGGATTGCCACCCAATAATTTATATCGCTTTCGGCCTACATAAATGGCGACAGTTATCCCTAAAATAATACTTAAGGCATAAAAATGTATCGTAAACGGGCCAAGATTGAGAGTTGATATAGCTGGACTGGGAATCAACTAAAACTCAGTTTCTTAATTAAAAACTACTTTATTCCGGCAGCCTCTAATGCCGCTCTGAATTTAGCTGGATCTCCATATTCAGTATTTCGATCAAGTGGTTTTCCATTTATAAGAATTGTAGGTGTGCTATTAACATTTCGTTTTCCAGATTCAACTGTTATGTTACGAGTCCACTTAACATACTTACCATCATTGACACATTGTTTAAATTTCTCTGAGGTAATTCCTACTGAATTACCTAAAGCAATTAAAGTCTCATTGCCCCATTTTCCAGTGTTCTCACCTGCTGGCTGATTCTGAAATAAAGCCAGATTCATATCAACAAATCGGTTTTCATCGGCTGAACATGCAGCTGCATTAGCAGCCAAAATCGATTCCGGACCAATAAATGTCATCGGATGAAAGACGACCTTTGCTTTATTTTGCACGATTACCTCGTTGAGGTATCCACCATTCATTAACTCAAAAGCCCGACATGCTGGACATTGATAATCTACATACACATCAATTTTAGGAGTGGCGGTTGGATTCAAGACAATTCCATAACCATCAGTTGGTGATACAGCTGCAGGAATTTCAAAGTTTGAACTGGCGCGATTGCTTATTATAGAAAAAACGACACCAACAGTAACAATAAAGCCCACCATTATGATTACGAGATTTCTTGTTCCCTTATCACCACTATTGCTCGTTGCCATAATTGTTCTCCTAATTTATCCCAAGTCTATTATTTATCTAGTGCAAATCTACCCTTAGGGTAGAAATATAAGAAAACGCCAAGCCCTAGTAAGCCGATATCCCTAATAATCTCAGATAAATACTTTGTATCCTCCGGATCAATACTTCCACCGCCTCCAAAGCAGCCACAATCGATACTTAGCCCACGCGCCCAAGCCTGCGCAATTGCAATAATAAAGGCCAACATGATTAACGCTCCGAGAAGACCATTAATCTTAACTAACGCACCCACTACTAAAAGTGAGCCAATCCCGATTTCAATCCATGGAAGTACATAGCCAAATAGATTTGCTAACCAGATCGGAAGCATTTCATAAGCCCGCACCGCCATTGCTGATTTCTGGAGATTTCCAACTTTAAGTGCGCCTGCAACAATCAATACTCCACCCAAAATTAACCTTGCGAGTAATGTTAGCCAAGGTTGAACTAACACAAATTTATCTCGCACTTCTAACTCCTTCTGATAAGGATTTAGCAAGCTGCTTAATCCTTTTTAGACCTTTTCTACCTGCACCAAATTCTTGCACAATTTTGATAAAAGCAGAGCCAACTATTACGCCATCTGCAAAAGTTGCAACTTCTCGCGCCTGCTCTTTAGTTGAGACACCTAATCCTACTGCAATTGGTTTATCTGAAACTCTTCTAATCCGCTCAACGAGTTGCTTAGCATTTGCTGAGACTGCAGAACGTGCCCCAGTTACTCCCATCAAACTTGCAGCATATATAAAGCCAGAGCACTCACTTGTTACTTTTATTAACCGAGCTTCTCCACTACTAGGTGCAACCACATAAATTCTATTAATTGAGTTTCTGGCTGCCTCTGATCGCCAAACATTTGACTCTTCAAAAGTTAAATCGGGCGTGATTACCCCAGACCCACCTTTTTTAGCAATTTCAGATGCAAACTTACTAACACCGTATTTTTCGATAGGACTCCAATAGCTCATCACCACTGACGGTATTCCAAGCTCCACACTCATTTGAAGTAATTCAAAAACCTCATCTACTCCTGCACCATTGTTGATTGCCTCTTCTGAGGCTGATTGGATTACTGGTCCATCCATTACTGGATCTGAATAAGGGTAACCAATTTCAATTGCATCAATTCCACCATCAATCATGGCCTTGATTATTTTTTTTGCTTTTTTCTGGGTTGGAAATCCTGCTGGAATATAACCAAGCAATACTGCTTGGTTATTTTTTCTTGATTGATGAAAAAGATCTTCTAAAGCCGTGGGCATTAAAGCGGAAGTCCAAAGTAATCTGCAGCAGTCTGTACATCTTTATCACCTCTACCGGAGAGATTGATTAGGAGCGTTGAATTCTCACCTAGCTCATTTCCAATCTCTAATGCTCCAGCTAATGCATGAGCCGTTTCAATTGCAGGAATAATTCCCTCAGATTTGCACAAAAGTGAAAAGGCATACATTGCTTGGTCATCTGTAATAGGTCGGTATTCGGCACGACCAAGATCATTTAAGTAGGCATGTTCTGGACCTACCCCCGGATAATCTAAACCTGCAGAAATTGAATGTGATTCGACTGTTTGACCATTTTTATCCTGTAGCACATATGATCTTGTCCCATGCAAAACGCCAGGCGATCCGCCGGATATCGTTGCTGCATGAAATCCAGTGTTAATACCTTTTCCACCCGCTTCAAGTCCAATTAATCTGACTGATGTGTCATCAATAAATGGGTGAAAAATTCCTATTGCATTAGAACCACCACCTACACATGCCAACACTGCATCTGGAAGTTTTCCAGTCAACTCCAAAACCTGTTGACGAGCTTCAACACCAATAATTCTTTGGAAATCCCTAACAATAGTTGGGAAAGGGTGAGGTCCAGCAACTGTTCCTAACAAATAATGTGTGCTTTCAACATTAGTTACCCAATCGCGCATTGCCTCGTTTATAGCGTCCTTTAACGTTTTTGATCCTTGAGTAACTGGAACTACCTCTGCACCTAGAAGTTTCATACGTGCAACATTTAATGCCTGCCTCTTTGTGTCAGCCTCACCCATATACACAACGCATTCCAAACCAAAGAGTGCAGCAGCAGTCGCCGAAGCGACACCATGTTGGCCAGCACCCGTTTCTGCAATAATCCTTTTTTTACCCATACGCTTAGTTAAAAGTGCTTGTCCAAGAACATTATTTATCTTATGACTTCCAGTATGGTTTAAATCTTCGCGTTTTAATAAAATTTGAGCACCACCTGCATGCTCTGAAAATCTTTTCGCATCCGTAATTACACTTGGTCGACCAGTGTAGGTACGGTGCAAATGATCCAACTCTTTATGAAACTCAGGATCTGCTTGAGCTTTTTGGTGAGCTTCAGCTAACTCATCTAGCGCTGCAATCAGAGCCTCTGGTACAAACCGGCCACCGTATGGTCCAAAGTGGCCCAATACATCTGAGTCAGGAATTTTTACTTTTTTAGTGTTCACAGGAGGAGTTTATTCGATATCTATTGATTAAGGAGATCTTTAATTGTATGAACTGGGTTACTTGACTTAACTAGTGTTTCACCCACTAGTACTGCATTTGCGCCTAATTGAGCAACCCTTTCTACATCAGATCTGGCGCCAATTCCCGATTCAGCAACCTTAACAATAGACTGGGGCAAAATAGGCAGGATTAGTTCGAAAGTATTTTTATCAATCTCTAAAGTTTTAAGATTTCTACAATTAACACCAATTATCTTGGCACCGATGTCGAGTGCTATTTCAGATTCTGCAACTGTATGCACCTCAATAAGAACGCTCATTCCAAGCTCAGTAGCTAATTGATGGTAATCGATTAATTGTTTCTTATTTAAGCCAGCAACAATTAGTAAGAGCAGATCACTGCCCAATAATCGTGATTCAAAGATCTGGTACTCGGTAACAATAAAATCTTTACGGAGCACTGGTAGGTTTATTGATTGCCTAACGCTAGTTAGATCAGTAATGCTTCCTTTAAATTTCCTGCTTTCAGTTAGGACACTGACTATGTCAGCGCCTCCTATTTCATAACTTTTAGCTAATGAAATAGGGTCAGATATATTCGCTAAATCTCCTTTACTTGGCGACGAGCGCTTAACCTCAGCAATTAGGCTCATATCTTTACTGCTAAGTACCTTATAGGCATCACGTAACTGTGGGGCGGTTGCCAGATTATCTTGTAGTTCTGAGATCGGCAAAGATCGATTTGCAACATCTTCGAGCACGCCTTCAATTATTGCCGTAAGTGCATTGGACTCACTCAATTGTTGGGTCCTTACCCTCGGATAGTAACGTCCATTTATTTTTCGGCTTTGCTTGGTATTTATTTGAATTTTCACCCTTACCCAATCGCCTTATTAGGTAGAGTGCAATGATTATGAGAAAGATACTTCCAAATATTGATGACCTCATTATTTTACCCCTATTGCATTAGCCGAAGCGATTGCCCCTAAAACTGCTGCTGCTTTATTGATGCACTCTTGATTCTCAAGCTCAGGATTTGAATCTGCAACAATTCCGGCTCCCGCTTGCACATACGCAGTTCCATCCTTAATTACAGCAGTTCGAATTGCAATACAGGTATCAATGTTTCCCATGAAATCTAAGTATCCGATCGTGCCACCATAAATTCCACGTTGATTGATTTCATTTTCCTCAATAATTTCCATTGCCCTAGGTTTAGGAGCTCCGGACAAGGTGCCAGCTGGAAACACTGAAAGTAAAGCCTCAATTGGTCTCACCTCTGAACGCAATCTCCCGATTACCGTGGAAACAATGTGCATAACATGAGAGTACTTTTCGATCTGCATAAATTCGGTGACTTCAACAGATCCAGGAGTACAAACTCGACCTAAATCATTTCTACCAAGATCAACCAGCATTAAATGCTCTGCCCGTTCTTTTGGATCATTTAGAAGCTCATCGGCAATTTTGTCGTCAACTGCTTCATCAAAGCTTCTTGCTCGAGTGCCAGCAATGGGGTGAATCATTACTTGATCACCGTTTACTTTTACCAATGCCTCTGGACTTGAACCGACAACCGCTAATCCGTTATCAAATCTAAATAAATACATGTAAGGACTAGGATTTTGTTCTCTAAGTACTTCGTAAATGTCATATGGGTCGCAGGTAATTTGCATTGAGAATCTCTGCGAAAGCACAACTTGAAAGGCCTCACCAGACTTTATTTCCTCTTTAATTCTAAGTACCTTTGAAATGTAATCCTCATCTGTCGTATTTCGCAAATATTCAGGCTTCAATCGCTCCGTAATATGAACAGATCTAGTCGCACTATTTTGGTTTAAATCTACCTCCATTTTATCCAAGCGACTTAATGAGTTTTCATAAGCAGAATCCACTCTCTCACTACTTCCGTCCCAGTTGATAGCGTTTGCTATCAAAGTTACTTCACCTTTTAAGTGATCAAAAACTGCTAAGTCCGAGGTGAGCATCATCGCAATTTCCGGAATTTGAATATCCTTGATCGTAAGCGAAGAAATTTTCTCTAGTCTTCTAACAATTTCATATCCGAGGTACCCGACAAGTCCGCCAGTCAAGGGTGGCAGATTTGATAATTTCGGTGAACGCAAATGTGATGTCGAAATTCTCAGGGCAGATAATGGATCTATGCCACTTGGAGCACCAGCCGGCATAACACCACTCCAAAAAGCTAGACCATTTTCCTCTGTAAGTGTTGCCTGGCTATTAACGCCAATAAATGAGTAGCGTGCCCAAATTCCGGATTCAGCAGATTCGAGTAGAAATGTTCCAGCTCTATTTCCAGCGAGTTTTGAATATATAGATAGTGGAGTCTCATTTTTGCTTATTATTTTTCTTGCAACCGGAATCACATTGTTCCCGCGAGCGTGCTCACGAAATTCCTCTAACGACATTAATGTTTTTTCCACAACCATATTGTGCCGTACAGTATTACTGCCAGGTTACCAATAAATATGTGTAGACCTGAGTTGAAGTCTCTCTAAACCGGAAGGCAATCAGGACCAAGAACAGTTTTAAGATCTGCACTCAAACTTGGTGAGGATGTTACTTTTAAACCTTCATCCAACTTCAAAACTGTGTTTTTTGATCCATCTGCCAATCGCAAGTGAACCTCTCGCCCTCCCGGATGAGAACGCAATATCTCCTTTACTCGATCAATTACCGGTGGTGTACACCGTGCCATCTCCATAGAAATAACTAGAGGCCCAGTTGGAACTATATTTAAATCTGGCAAACTCAGGTCAAGTGCTGAGACTCTTGCTTGTTCTTCTCGTTTATCAACCCGTCCTCGGATCGCAACAATTCGATCCTCAACCAAGTTAACGCCATGAGTTGCATACGAGTTAGAGAAAAACAAAACATCTATGGCTCCCTCTAAATCTTCAACAGTAACTATTGCCCATGGTGTTCCTTGTTTTGAAACTTTACGTTGAATCTGAGTGATTAGCCCACAGATAGTAATAATCTGATCATGTGAAACTTCAGATATTTGGCTAATTGTAAAATCTGAAACCGATTTCAATATGTGCTCTACACCCAAGAGTGGGTGATCTGAAACGTATAGTCCTAGCATCTCTCTTTCATATCCCAGCAAGACCATCTTTTCCCATTCATTTTTAGGAATATCCAGTTCAACACCACTTACTGAAGTTGTCGCATTTGTTGCTCCGAATAAATCAAACTGTCCAATAGATTCTGCTCGTTTTGCTTCTGAAACTGCATCCAAAGCTTCAAGATAGACCATCATTAATCCACGTCGTGTATGACCTAAGGAATCAAAGGCTCCTGCTTTAATCAACGATTCAATACTCTTCTTATTACAAACAATTGCATCTACTTTTGCTAAAAAATCTCCAAAACTAGTGTACTTACCTTTTTCGGATCTATTCTGAATTATTGATGCAACTACATTTTCTCCAACATTTCTTATTGCTGTAAGTCCAAATCTGATATCAACTCCGCGAGGAGTGTATTCAGAATCTGATTCATTTACATCCGGAGGTAAAACTTTGATACCCATACGGCGACATTCATTTAGGTATAAAGCGCTCTTATCCTTGTCATCACGAACACTAGTAAGCAGTGCAGCCATGTACTCAGTTGGAAAATTAGCTTTCAAATATGCTGTCCAAAATGAGAGCAAACCATAACCTGCACTATGGGCTCGATTAAACGCATAATCTGAAAATGGGATTAACGTTTGCCATAATTTTTCAATTGCATCAGAAGAAAAACCATTAGCTGTCATGCCCTCTTCAAAATGCACCTTTTCTTTATCTAGAATCTCCTTATTCTTCTTACCCATTGCCTTTCTGAGCAGGTCAGCTCGGCCCAATGTGAAGCCTGCAACTTTTCTTGCAATAGCTAACACTTGCTCCTGATAAACAATTAGGCCATAGGTGTCCTTCAGTATTTCATTTAACGGCTTCTCTAACTCAGTATGAATAGCGACTGGATTCTTCCTGCCATTTTTATAATCAGCATACTTATTATGCGAATCTTCACCCATTGGACCTGGTCGATATAAGGCAATAACAGCTGAAATATCCTCAAAACTATCTGGTGCCATAGACCTAAGAAGTGCTCTAATCGGTGCACTATCTAATTGAAATACGCCTAAGGTATCTCCTCTGGAAAGTAACTCAAAAGTCTTTTTATCCTTGAGTGGTAAATCTTCAAGGACAATTTTTTTACCAAGATTCTTCTCTATATTTATTAGACAATCATCTAATACAGATAGGTTTCTCAATCCCAAAAAATCCATTTTAAGCAATCCGATTGCTTCGCAGGCACCCATATCAAATTGAGTGATTACTGCCCCATCTGATTCACGCCTATGAATAGGAATTACATCGAGCAAAGGCTCTTTACTTAAAATTACACCAGCTGCATGCACACCCCATTGTCTTTTCAGACCCTCAATACCTCGGGCAGTGTCAACAATGCGTTTGGAATCTGGATCACTTTCATACAAATTTCTAAACTCAGAAGCTTCGCCATACCGATCATCCTCAACATCAAAAATTCCACTTAGGGAAATATCCTTGCCCATTACCGAAGGAGGCAATGATTTTGTAAGTCTTTCACCAAGTGCATAGGGATATCCGAGCACTCTGGTTGAATCTTTAATGGCTTGTTTTGATTTAATTGTTCCGTAGGTGATTATTTGAGCTACCCGATCATCACCATACTTAGCGGTGGCATATTGAATCATCTCCGATCTGCGTCGTTCATCAAAATCTAAATCGATATCTGGCATTGAAATACGCTCTGGATTTAAGAATCTTTCAAATA
>Ga0255176_1000550_pt1 | contig 14198 bp, 2 predicted proteins | sample Atl_Atlam_RepA_8_2_FD_183622 | JGI IMG/M metagenome (GOLD analysis project Ga0255176, IMG submission 183622) | Freshwater microbial communities from Altamaha River, Georgia, United States - Atl_Atlam_RepA_8d | ecosystem: Environmental > Aquatic > Freshwater > River | place: USA: Georgia... | reverse complement strand
ACCAATGGTGGTTTGGTTGCTGAATGAGAACTCATCGTTATCACAAGTTCCTGACACCAAGCTAAACTTAGCCACAGGCTTTTCAAACTGATACACTTTTTGGGTCAACTTCGCTACGCAACCATTCAAGTCGGCGCTCAAGGTTACATTGTAAGTACCCGCTTTGGTGTATTTGTATTTGGCATCAGTGGTTGTGGCGGTTGCTCCGTTACCGAAGTCCCAAGTCATCTTGGCCGACAAAGGATTGGTCTTGTTGGTGAATACCAAATCTTGACCCAAACAAGCATTGGCTTTGTCGAAAGCTACAGTAGGAATGGCATTCACGTCCACATCATATTTCTTGGTGAACACAAAACCGTAAGGAACTGTTTTGGCAGTGAGAGTCACTGTGTATTTACCAGACTTAGGGAACTGGAATACTGGCTCAGGCGCATTGGATGTATCTGCCGCACTTCCTGTACCGAAGTTCCAGAAGAATTCCATTCCGCCCGAGTTCACTTTTGAAGTATTGGTAAACAACACCGCATCTCCATTACAGATTTTTGCAGGGAACGCAAAATCCGCTTTGATTGAAGGATAAATCAATACATTGCGTTTGATAAACGTATCACAACCATTGTTGTTGTCGGTCACTTTCAACACCACGGTAACGAAGCTATCTTCCAAGGTAGCATCAGAGGTCTTGAATTGAACTTCCAAATTGGTTGAACCGCTAGGTGCTGTAAAGGTGGCACCATTGATGGCTTTACCTGCTTGGGTATACGCTTGAACTGAAGCATACCAATTGTTAGGCAATGAGGTACCATAAGTACTGTTGCTGTAAATGCGTGGCGCTTTTACATCATAAATCACAGGCTGATCCAACACGGTTACATCATATGGTTTTCCGCGCTGATACAAAGCAGTATTTGGGGTTGTAGTCTTGGTAGAGAACTCATAGTACCCTCCACCTGGCGCAGGCTTCACCAATGTAGTGAATGACAAGGTGTCGTTTTTGGTATTATCGTCTGGAATATCCAAGTAGATTTTGATGGTGGTGTTACCCGCAATCGACAACATGATGGGGGTAGCAAAATCAATTTTCAATGTATTACCAGGCAAAATGCGTGACTTCACATATTGACGGGTAGCCTTGCCATTGATGCTGTAGGCAACATAGAAGTTGTAGATGGTATCTACAAAGTTGTTCTTCACATAGATGTTCGCACCTGTGGAAGTCCATCCAGCACATACGGTTGACGGAACTGAGAAATCAGACTTGTTCGCTTCTGCGTCCATGTAATTCTCCAAAGCCCCACGATCGCCAGCGGTTTTATTACGATTGGCTTTTGCAACATCCATGGTATTGGTAGTCACAGTAGGAACGTTGTTTTGAGTCTCGAAACAGTTAGAACGGAAATCATTCTTGGCGGCATCTACCCAAGCTGGATTGTCCACGCGGTTGTTTGGTCCCGCCTTCGGATCACCAGCCCATCCACTCCAGTTTGAATAACCAGTTGTAGCCATACACCAATACGTGTTGGGAACATTAATCCAAAAAGTGTTGCGATCAACCTCTTTCAAGTTTGTTGCACTGGTGTTATACAAATACGCTGCGTATACATAGTAAGGCGATTTGTAATCCGCAATGTTTCCAACGAAGTACACAGAGGACTGCGACTCTTGCATCAAATAACCATAAGCGAAGTGTGAACCATAACTCGCGTCATAGTGTAGCGTGTTTTGACGAATATTTGCCGTAACACCCGAGTTGTAGTTGTAGGTATAGATGTTGTAGTTACCATAATAGCCGGTATTGTTGGCCATCAAGTTAGAGTTGAATTCCAAATTGTACAGGTAGTACAAATAGAAGCAATACAGATATCCTTGGTTTTTTGTGTAGTTGGTACCGGTATTGTTATTGAGGATTTTATTGCGGTTGATCTTCCAGCTAGCATAATAGTAAATCTGGGCACCGTAGAAATAATAACCAGCCCAGTTATTTTGGATTACGTTATCCTCGAACAAGTTCCAAGAACGGTAGGTGTTATAGATGTAATAGCAATAAAAGGTATAGCCATATCCAGTTCCAGCTTGACCGAAGTAACAGTTTTGAACTGTGTTACCAACGATATTATAATCGGATCCATACTGTAAGTAAAAAGGATAAGTGCTATAACCACTTGAATAAGAAATCAAATTATCTACGGTGTTGCTTGTCAAATCAACTACATAATTGTACAACATGTAGTGGCAATACGCGTAATAATAAGTCATGATGTTCTTTTGGGTATTCTTGTCTACCACGAAAGGATAGGTTGTATTCCCATAGTTGTAGTAAGCATAAATCCCATACCAATAAGCGATGTAGTTTGTAGTAGAACTGGCACTCGCACTCTTGTATGGTAAATCATGAATATTGGTTCCACGAATGATGGTAGAACGATTGGTACCGTAAGTATAAACACTATAAATACCATAAGGACTGGTTGAAATCGGAGAACTACTTGTTGCGTTATCTCTACTGATATCATTGTCCGTAAATTGGTTACCATTGGTATAATAGTTCAAAATACCGTAGTAGTAGAAGTTTTGAATTTTATTGTTCGTTACGTTGTTGTTGTCCCCTGTAGATGTGTAAGAGGAAGTATTACCCATACAAACAATGCCGTAGTAAGGACCCGCCGCATTGGTAGCGGTCGTTCTCATCGTGTTGTTAGAAATGGTACAATTGTTTCCATTTGTAACCGAAGTTGCAGATGTCACACTTGTATTGCTATTCGAAAATGCGACGTAATACGTTTGAGAGGTAGCTGATGCCAAAGCACTAAACTCCAAAATACAGTTGTCGATTTTATTGTAGTTTGATGCATTTGAAAATCGAATCAAACCAGAATAAGTAGCCGTGTTACTGTTGCGGATGGTTGCGTTTTTAATCGTTACATAGTCCGCACCATAAAAGTTGATCGCTTCATAGGTACCGGTGTAGGTGTAAACCTTGCTACCACCATCAATGGTGATGGTGTTGGTACTCGAAGCACCAGAAATGGCTCCAAACACTGGCTGAGAAGCGCTTGTAATGTCGGTCTGCACCGTTACAGTTACTGCACCTTTCACACCATTGGTTGTTAACGAGGCCGCCAAATCATACCAGTTGTTAAAGTTGGTACCACTCGTAGCCGAAGCCGAGTTGATGGTGTACGATCCGCTCAACTGCGCATTGGCAACCCCGGCCAAACACAGGAACATCAACAACAACTTCTGTTTTAGAAATTGCGTTGATTTTGAAATTTTGTAGTGTGTATTCATATGGTTTTTTTGTTTTTTATTGTTAATAATTCTAGTATTTAATGACTTATTATTAAGTCACTGAAATGCAATATCAAAACAAATCCACAAAATCACGACTACAGGACCCTATTTATGACATATCAATGAAATAGACTAAATTTATATTTAGCACCTATTACTATTTTCAATAACAAAACCCCTAGATATGGAAAATATAAATTTCTATAACACCCCAAAAATTCAACATGCAGTATATCGTCACCAAACTAAAAAAGGTCGCCATTTGGCGACCTTTTTTAGTAATTCAATTTAAATTTTAATTTATTTCTGAACCGTGATCTTCTTGGTTACTTGCTTGTCGCCTGACATCACCTGTACCAAGTAAACTCCGTTGCTCAAACCGTCGGTGTTCAAGACCATCACACCTTCGTTGGCAACCGTTCTGGTGCTCACCATCTTGCCTTCAATGCTCATCACGTTTACAGTGATGTTGGCACCGAACGACTCAGTAGTAGCCACTTTGATGTCGCCCGCAGTTGGGTTAGGATATACCGCTACACCTACAGATTGCAAATCCTTCACCGCGGCGCGGTTCATGACAACCTTCTTGGTCTTAGAGCACTCGCAACCGGTCTGACGTACAACAGCCTTCATGGTAACGGTGTATTCACCGTCGCTCTGCAAGTCGTAGTTTACCGCCGCGTTTACATCTTTTGACTTCATGGTTCCACCACCGGCGAATACCCATGTGTAGTCTACGTTGTTCTGTCCACCCGCTGCACCCGTACCATTTACAGGTTCTACTTTCACACCGTGGTAAGCAAATCCGTAATCAGGGGTTGCCTGGAAGTCACAGGTACGGGGAGATTCGTTTACAGTTACACGCTGTGTGATTGAATCCGCACAACCACCTGCGATGTAAGCGTACAAGGTTACGTTGTAGCTGGTCGTTTGTACAATATTGTACAACTTAGAAGGATCGCTGTTGGTTGAGTAGGTGTTATCTCCGAAATCCCAGTTGTAAGTGATATCTCCTTGAGGCCAGGTAGTGTTGTTTACAAACACCACTTGGTCACCGGCACATACATCAGAAGCGCTGAAGTTGGCCTTGGGCTGAGTCAATACGCTCAACTCTTTGGTAGTCACATCAGAACAACCATTGTCCAAGGTCACCGTCAAAGTCACAGTCTTAGGACCCAAGTTGCTCCAGTTTTTGGTGGGCGATTTGGTCTTGCTAGTGGTTCCGTCGCCGAAGCTCCAGTCGTAGTTAGCAACCGCACCGGCTACATCCGCAGTCGTGTTGGTGAACACCGTGGGCGTCAATGAACAAGCAGGGGTGTTGGTAAAGCCCGCTTTGGGCGATTCTTTTACTTCCACCGATTTTACCATTGAGTCTTTACATCCGAATTCCGACATCGCTACCAACTTCACGTTTTTCTTACCGGCGGCAGAGAATGTGTACTTGGGTGATTCATCGGTGCTTACGCTACCGTTGTCGTCGAAGTTCCAGAAGCTACCCACCAAGCCACTACCAATGGTGGTTTGGTTGCTGAATGAGAACTCATCGTTATCACAAGTTCCTGACACCAAGCTAAACTTAGCCACAGGCTTTTCAAACTGATACACTTTCTGTGTCAACTTCGCTACGCAACCATTCAAGTCGGCGCTCAAGGTCACATTGTAGGTACCCGCTTTGGTGTATTTGTATTTGGCATCAGTGGTTGTGGCGGTTGCGCCATTGCCAAAGTCCCAAGTCATTTTCGCATTGATTGGATTGGTCTTGTTGGTGAATACCAAATCTTGACCCAAACAAGCATTGGCTTTATCGAAAGCTACTGTAGGAATGGCATTCACGTCCACATCATACTTCTTGGTAAAAATAAACCCGTAAGGCATGGTCTTCGCGGTCAATGTCACTGTGTACTTGCCAGACTTAGGAAACTGGAATACTGGCTCAGGCGCATTGGATGTATCTGCTGCGCTTCCAGTACCGAAGTTCCAGAAGAACTCCATAGAACCTGAATTCACCTTTGAGGTATTAGTAAACAACACCGCATCTCCGTTACAGATTTTTGCAGGGAAAGTAAAGTCAGGTTTAATTGAAGGATAGATCAACACCTTGCGCTTGATGAACGTATCACAACCATTGTTGTTGTCGGTTACTTTCAACACCACGGTAACGAAGCTATCTTCCAAGGTAGCATCAGAGGTCTTGAATTGAACTTCCAAATTGGTTGAGCCGCTAGGTGCTGTAAAGGTGGCACCGTTGATAGCTTTGCCCGCTTGGGTATATGCTTGAACTGAAGCATACCAATTGTTCGGCAATGAGGTACCGTAAGTACTGTTGCTATAAATGCGTGGCGCTTTTACATCATAAATCACAGGCTGATCCAACACGGTTACATCATATGGTTTTCCGCGCTGATACAAAGCGGTATTTGGGGTTGTAGTCTTGGTAGAGAACTCATACATACCACCGCCTGGCGCAGGTTTTACCAAGGTATTGAATGTAAATGAATCGTTTTTAGAATTATCATCTGGAACATCCAAATAGATTTTGATGGCGGTGTTACCCGCAATCGACAACATGATAGGGGTAGCAAAATCAATTTTCAAGGTATTACCAGGCAAAATGCGTGACTTCACATATTGACGGGTAGCCTTGCCATTGATGCTGTAAGCAACATAGAAGTTATAAATGGTATCCACAAAGTTGTTCTTCACATAAATGTTCGCACCTGTTGAAGTCCATCCAGCACATACGGTTGAGGGAACTGAGAAATCAGACTTGTTCGCTTCTGCGTCCATATAGTTTTCCACTGCACCCCGGTCTCCTGCGGTTGTATTGCGATTCGCCTTGGTTACGTCCATTTTGTTCACCGCAACCGTTGGTACGTTATTTTGCGTCTCAAAACAGTTAGAACGGAAATCGTTTTTGGCGGCATCTACCCACGCTGGATTATCCACGCGGTTGTTTGGTCCTGCCTTCGGATCACCCGCCCATCCACTAAAGTTGGAGTACCCCGTATTTGCCATACACCAATAGGTATTTGGAACATTGATGTAGAAGGTATTACGATCTACTTCTTTCAAGTTTGTTGCACTGGTGTTATACAAATACGCGGCATACACATAGTAAGGTGATTTGTAATCCCCGATATTACCTACAAAATTCACAGTAGACTGAGACTCTTGCATCAAATAACCATAGGCGAAGTGTGATCCATAACTCGCATCATAGTGCAATGTATTTTGATAAATATTTGCGGTCACACCCGAGTTATAGTTATAAGTGTAGATGTTGTAGTTACCATAATAGCCGGTATTGTTGGCCATCAAGTTTGAGTTGAATTCCAAGTTGTACAGGTAGTACAAATAGAAGCAATACAAATACCCTTGGTTCTTACTGTAGTTTGTACCGGTATTGTTGTTGAGAATTTTGTTGCGGTTGATCTTCCAACTAGCATAGTAGTAAATCTGAGCACCATAGAAATAATACCCTGACCAGTTATTTTGGATTACGTTGTCTTCAAACAAGTTCCAAGAGCGGTAGGTGTTGTAGATATAGTAAAGATAGAATGTGTAAGCGTAACCTGTACCAGACTGACCGAAATAGCAGTTTTGTACAGTATTGCCGATGAAATTGTAATCTGAACCATAGTTCACATAGTAAGGATATACACTGTAACCACTGGCATATGTCTGGATGTTATCCAACATATTGCTCGTCACATCCACCACATAGTTGTAATAGAGATAGTTTGCGTATGTATAGTAGTATACCATGATATTCTTTTGTGTATTTTTATCAATTACAAAAGGATAGGTGGTTGTACCATAATTATACATCGCATAAATACCATACCAATATGCCATGTAGTTGGTGGTTGAACTACTGCTCGCGCTCTTGTATGGCAAATCGTGCATATTGTTACCACGGTAAACCGTAGAACGATTGGTGCCATAGGTATAGTAACTGTAGATACCGTAAGGGTTGGTAGAAATCGCCGAGCTGCTGGTAGCATTATCTCTACTGATATCGTTATCCGTGAATTGGTTACCATTGGTGTAATAGTTAATTACAGCCATATAGTAGAAGTTTTGCAACTTGTTGTTGGTAATACTATTATTATCTCCAGATGAGCTATAGGTAGATGTGTTTCCCATACAAGCAATACCATAATATGGACCCGCAGCGTTGGATGCGGTGGTTCTCATGGTATTATTTGAAATGGTATTGTAAATACCACAAGTAACGCTGGTAGCCGAAGTTGGACTCGTATTGTAGTTAGAGAAAGCTACATAATATGTACCAGACGTTGCCGATGCCAAAGCGCTAAATTCCAATACACAGTTGTCGATCTTGTTGTAGTTTGATGCGTTTGTAAACCGAATCAAACCTGCATAAGAACCCGTTGTACTGTTACGAATGGTCGCATTTTTAATGGTCACATAGTCCGCTCCATTAAAACTAATGGCCTCGTAAGACCCACTGTAGGTGTAGATTTTACTTCCTCCATCAATGGTAATGGTGTTGGTGCTAGACGCCCCTGAAATGGCACCAAATACTGGCTGAGAAGCACTGGTAATGTCGGTTTGTACCGTCACAGTCACCGCACCTTTCACACCATTGGTTGTTAACGACGCCGCCAAGTCATACCAGTTGTTAAAGTTGGTACCACTCGTAGCCGAAGCTGAGTTGATGGTGTACGATCCGCTCAACTGCGCATTGGCAACCCCGGCCAAACACAGGAGCATCAGCAACAACTTTTGTTTTAAAAACGTTGCTGACTTTGTGAAATTGTAGTGTGTATTCATATGGTTTTTATTGTTTATTATTAAACAGTTATGACAATTTTCCATCATTGACAAACCCTGTTGTAAATGCAATATCTGTAGTTACACAATCCACATTTCAAGTCTGATTTTTTATGTCATTTGAGTGACCAACTAGAAAAAAAACAATCACAAAAAATGAAAAGAGACAAACACCCACTATAAAAAAAGAGATGCGACAATTCTTTTTTTTCACTGGGTGACAAATGAGTTAAAACAGAAAAACCACCTCGCGGTGGTTTTTCTGTTTTAACAAACTCAAGGATACTATCATCCTTGAAAAGGAACATTGGATTATTTCTGTACGGTGATCTTCTTGGTCACTTGCTTGTCGCCCGACATCACCTGTACCAAGTATACCCCGTTGCTCAAACCGTCGGTGTTCAATACCATCACACCTTCGTTGGCAACCGTTCTTGTGCTCACCATCTTGCCTTCAATGCTCATCACATTGACAGTGATGTTGGCACCGAACGACTCAGTAGTAGCCACTTTGATATCGCCTGCTGTTGGGTTAGGATATACAGCTACACCTACAGATTGCAAATCCTTCACCGCGGCGCGGTTCATGACAACCTTCTTGGTCTTGGAGCATTCGCAACCGGTCTGACGTACAACGGCCTTCATGGTAACTTCATATTCACCATCGAACTGCAAATCGTAGCTTACGGCCGCATTTACATCCTTGGACTTCAATGTACCCCCGGTGGCAAAAATCCAGGTGTAATCTACGTTATTCTGTCCACCTGCTACCCCTGAAGCATTTACAGGCTCCACGCGGATACCATAAAAACTATGCGCATAATCGGGACTTGATTGGAAATCACAAGTACGGGGCGCTTCATTGATGGTCACACGCTGTGTGATTGAATCAGCACATCCCCCGGCGATATAGGCGTACAATGTTACGTTGTAGCTGGTGGTTTGCACAATGTTGTACAACTTGGATGGATCACTACTGGTTGAGTAGGTATTATCTCCAAAATCCCAGTTGTAAGTAATGTCGCCTTGAGGCCATGTGGTGTTATTGGCGAAAATCACTTGATCTCCTGCACACACGTCTGAAGCAACGAAGCTCGCCTTGGGCTGGGTTAACACGCTCAAGTCTTTGCTTACTTCCGCTTTACAACCGTTATCCAACGTTACCAATAGTGTCACCTTCTTGGGTCCTAAATTCGACCATGAATGAGAAGGCGATTTAGCGGTGCTGGTTTTACCATCGCCAAAATTCCAAGCATAGTTGGCAACGGCTCCGGCCACATCGGCTGTGGTATTTGTAAATACGGTGGGCGTCAATGAACAAGCGGGCGTGTTGGTGAAGCCTGTCTTGGGTGATTCTTTCACATCCACGACGGCAATCATCGAATCCAAACAGCCAAACTCTGAAGAAGTCACCAATTTCACATTTTTCTTACCAGACTTTGAGAATGTATATACGGGGCTGATATCCGTGCTGACACTGCCGTTATCATCGAAGTTCCACAAGGTACCCAACAAACCACTTCCAATGGTGGATTGGTTATCGAAGACAAATTCATCATTGTCGCACTTTCCTGAGGTCACATTAAATTTCGCCACGGGCTTTTCAAACTGATATACTTTTTGGGTCAACTTCGCTACGCAACCATTCAAGTCGGCGCTCAAGGTCACATTGTAGGTACCCGCTTTGCTGTATTTGTATTTTGCATCAGTGCTTGTAGCCGTTGCTCCGTTACCGAAGTCCCAAGTCATCTTGGCCGACAAAGGATTGGTCTTATTGGTGAATACCAAATCCTGGCCCAAACAAGCATTGGCTTTGTCAAAGGCTACTTTAGGAATCGCATTTACATCCACATCAATGGTTTTGGTGAACACGAATCCAAACGGCACTGTTTTCGCAGTCAATGTCACCTTATATTTTCCAGCCCCGCTGAATTGGAATACGGGCTCTGGCGCATTTGAGGTATCCGCAGCACTGCCAGTACCGAAATTCCAGAAGAACTCCATTCCGCCAGAAACTACCTTAGATGTATTTTCAAACAAGACAGCATCCCCATTACAGATACGAGCTGGCACTTTGAAGTCGGCCACAATGGAAGGATAAATCAACACATTGCGCTTAATAAACGTATCGCAACCATTGTTATTGTCGGTCACTTTCAAGACAACCGTGATCATACTATCTTCCAAAGTAGCGTCTGCGGTTTTAAATTGAACCTCCAAATTGGTTGAACCACTGGGCGCCGTCAATGTTGCACCCGTGATGGCTTTACCGGCTTGCGTGTAGGCTTGAACGGTTGCGTACCAATTGCTAGGCAATGAAGTTCCGTAGGTACTATTGCTATACACACGAGGCGCACGAACGTCATAAATCACAGGCTGATTCAACACCGTAACATCATAGGGTCTTCCACGTTGATAAACCGCCGTATTGGGGGTCGTTGTTTTGGTTGAAAACTCATAATATCCTCCACCCGGAGCAGGCTTCACAGTAGTGGTGAACGTCAGCGTGTCGTTTTTGGTATTATCATCTGGAATGTCCAAATAAATCTTGATGGTGGTTGCACCAGCAATCGACAATGTCATTGGAACAGTAAAGGTCACTTTTTGGGTAGCACCCGCAAGAATTTTATCTTTTACCAATTGGGTGGTCACCTTGCCATTGATACTATATGACACGTTGAATCCGTAAATCGTATCGATAAAATTGTTTTTGATGTACAAATTCACATTTTTCGACTCCCAACCGGCGCACACCGATGAAGGCACCGTGAAATCAGTTTTAACTGCCTCAGCATCCATGTAATTCTCCAAAGCACCGCGATCGTTTTTCACTTTGTTACGCAAGGCTTTCGCATTGTCGTCCACAACCCAAGTGGTTTGCTTCACGTTATTTTGGTTTTCAAACACTTGTGAGCGATAATCCACCTTGCTGATGTCCTTGAATCGGTGGTTTTGGAACTTTTCACCTTTTCCAGGCAAACTGGTCCCTACCCAACCTGAGAAATTCGACCCTGAACCATTGGGATTATACCAGAAGTTATCGAGGTTATTGGTGTCGAAATAAGAGTTATCATCAATCGTCAATCCAGTAGCTGACCCATAGATATACATTGGCGAGGAAGAATAGGAGTTTATCAACATGATAACATTCCCAATCAATGAAGTGCTACCATAGTTTCCACCGTAGAAACCATTGTGGTCTCTGTAGTAGTAATTTGAACGGCTGTTATCCATGTATATCGTATTCTGATAGAATCGCAAAGGATACGAAGCCGAAGGGTTGTAGAAGTAGATGCAATAATCATATCCGTTCATGGCATTCTCCACAACCATATTCGAACTCACATCGGCAGCCACGTAGTAATAGATATACATACCATAGAAAGAGCTGTAGGTATAACCCAAAGCCTCATTCTTCCAAATCAAGTTGCGCTCAATCTTCCAGTTTGCTGTACCGGAATAGTTATACATGTCGATACCGTACAAACCATAACCGTAACTGCTGTTGTTGTTTTTATTGAAGCGAATTTTATTGTCGGAACATTCGTTCCCATTACCCGAAGCATAGCCAATCTCCAAACCATAGAAATAGTACCCGCTGTTGCTGTTTGTATCAATCTGGTTTGAATTCAATTTAATCAACTGATCGTAGTAAGAATAGATCCCATAAAAGTAGTACGCATAGTTTCCATTGTTACGAACTTTATTACCTGAAACGGTATGATTGTAAGAATAATAAGAATAAATACCATAGAAGTAGTAATAGCTCAAGTTATTCTCTACGATGTTATTGCTCACGAACGATGAGCGAAGCGAAGAAGGACGGTTGTAATAGGTGTAAATACCATATACATAGTACGCACCCGCGGTTCCTGTGGCCCCTTTGAATGGCAAATCATGCACATTGTTTTTCACGATTTGAACGCCGTAGGAATAGTAAGAATAAATACCGTACAAATAGGAATAGGCATTATTCGAAGTTGCATTGGCGCGGGACAAATCATTGCCTTCCACGGTTTCACCGTTCACATAGTTCAAATAAATCCCGTAGTAGTAAAAGTTCTGAATGGTATTGCCCTTGAATGTATTTCCATTCTCTGTTGAACTAAAATAGCTAGACGATCCACAATCCAAGACCCCGTATGAAGGACCAGGCGAGTTGCTGTTGGTTGTTCTCATCAAGTTGTTGGTCACCTTGGTGTATTGCGCCACCACATAGGTAGGATATGTAAAGATGCTCGTTGCAGAGCTTCCGTAAACCACATACGCTCCACCGGCGGTTGAGCCCGTACTGATCGCCGTAAACTGCATCGTACAACCATCAATGTTGACGTAAGTACAAGGATCTGTGCCATTGGACTCAAAACGAACAATGCGTGAATTGGTAGCAGAGTTGGTATTCTCTACCACCAGGTTACTGATGTTCACATAATCCGTTGCCGTAAAGCGAATCACCTCTGAGTTACTCGCACTTGTAGTGGTAGAACCCATCAAATAGGTCACCGAACTACTGAACTTGTACCCTTTTCCATCGATGTTGATGGTGTTGGTAGACGAAGCCCCTTTGATAGAACCAAAAGTAATGTTGGCGGTGCTTGTTTCATTGTTCATGAACGTTGCCGTAACCTTACCCGAAACCCCATTCGTGTTTAGTGACGTGACAAAGCTCGCGAACGAGGTAAAGTTGGTCGACGAAGCCGCCGACAACGGGTCGATGGTGTACGATCCAGCCAACTGGGCATTCAAACCCAGCGCACTGCACCCCATCACCAACAACGATGCAATCGATTTAAACAAACCTTTTGCATTAATTCTTGTGTAATTTTTTAACATGGTATTGGTTGAAAATATTTTCATCCGCAATATCCACAAAAAAGCGCCAAAACCCTTTGTTTTATTGGCATTATGACATACAGCAAACAATCTATTTTTTGTGTAAAATGATAGTTTTTAATCATTTTTACAAACTAATAATTAATGATTTAATACCGCAAGCCCCAATAAAAAATCACAACCCATTGAAACACAATCAATCATAAAATGATTGATTTTTTTAGTATTGCTAGAAATTATTTCGTAGCAACAATCGCATTCGCCACCCGCATACCGTCTAAAGCCGCACTCATAATCCCACCCGCATAACCAGCGCCCTCCCCGCAAGGGTACAAATTGGACACCTGCGTATGCTGCAAGGTTTCTGACAGTCTGGGAATCCGAATAGGCGACGAAGTTCGTGACTCTACCCCCACCAATATGGCGTCATTCGTGCGAAACCCCTTCATCTTTTTACCCAATACTACCAGCGACTCCCGAATTCGGGCATGAACAGCCGGAGACAAAACACCCTCAATTCCGCACGATACCAATCCAGGCAAATAACTATTTTCCGGCAATTGAGTACTGATTTTTCCCTGAATAAAATCCTCCATCCGCTGGGCTGGTGCACTCAAACTTCCCGTAGCCGTAAAGGCCATTTTTTCCCAGTGCTGCTGATAGCGCAAGGCCCGCAACGCACCCGATTTTTCAAAGGGTGCAAAATCTCGATCATCTACCGTTACAACATACCCTGAATTGGCGAATTTTCCGTTGCGCTTGCTTGGACTCCATCCATTGACCACCACCTCGCCGGCCGCGGTAGCGGCCGGCGCAATAATGCCTCCCGGACACATGCAAAACGAAAACACACCCCTACCCTGAATCTGTTCTACCAAACTATAACTCGACGGTGGCAACGCATCGCCCCGCGTATCACATTTGTACTGAATTTGATCGATCAATGCTTGTGGATGCTCCAATCGCACCCCTATGGCAAACGGCTTGGCCTCAATCGCCACACCCGACCGATCCAACATCTCAAAAATATCCCGAGCCGAATGTCCCGTGGCCAACACAACCGACGCTACACTCAGCGACTCCCCACCCTGTAAAACCAACCTGCGCAACACACCACCCTCAATCACCATCCCATCCACCCGGGAATTAAATCGCACCTCCCCACCGCAATCCTCGATCGACTTGCGAAGCGCCTCCACCAGTTGAGGCAACTTGTTTGTGCCGATGTGCGGATGCGCCTCAAACGTGATAGCCTCGGGTGCCCCATGCTCTACCAA
>Ga0255176_1000529_pt1 | contig 14622 bp, 15 predicted proteins | sample Atl_Atlam_RepA_8_2_FD_183622 | JGI IMG/M metagenome (GOLD analysis project Ga0255176, IMG submission 183622) | Freshwater microbial communities from Altamaha River, Georgia, United States - Atl_Atlam_RepA_8d | ecosystem: Environmental > Aquatic > Freshwater > River | place: USA: Georgia... | reverse complement strand
TCATGCCACCTAGCTCGACATAGTTCTTTTGAGATTCAGTCGTAAAAATTAAGCTCTCGCCAACAAACTCAATAGTGTATTCTTCATTTGCAATTGTAACCTTGTCGCCTTGGCTTAATAGCCTTGACGCATCATCTGGATTATCGAATAGGTAAACAATATTAGATTTTCTTGAAATGTTTCTTAGCTGCTTAACAGTAAAGCCTTCCTCAATGTCTTCTGAGACTCTGATAGTAACAGGATCAATTTTCTCTGTTACTTTATACTCATATTCTTGAGTACCAATCTTAACCAGGACAGTCTCATCAACTAACACTCCTGAGAAGTCACCAGTTATAGCACTTATAAGAGTCTGACCTTTATTGCCTGAATATGTGCCATTTAAGACGTTTTGATCTGGTGAGGTACTAACTAAGAACGGATAAGTCCTGCCATCATTTTGAGCAGATATTGAAACGCATTTATGCTTATCTACACGCCCAAAGATTAATGACTTCTCTTTGCCTTGCATTGATTTAATTGTGAATGGCTCAGTAAATTTAGGAAGATTGATTTTCTCTCTAAGCTTAAAAAGATTATCCGTTAATGTGAATGTAACTCTGGCAGGATTAAATGACTTATCCTTAATTAATCCCGAGTAAATTAATCTCGCCTCTGATTCGTTAAGATCCTTTGACCAAGACCAGAATTGGCACGTTTGATTTTCCCATGTATGCCTATCAAAGAATGAGTCAAAATATCCATCACCATTTTCAAGAACAACAGAAGAATTAGTCTCTAATGCAATTCCCGTATTTTCATAGTCTAGTTCGAGATTAAGATCACCAATCTCTCTCACTCTTGCATCGAAGTTAGTTTCATAGCTGCCACCGATTGAGGCATGAATACCTAGATTTGAGAAGCAATGCTCATAAGTAATAAAACATTCTTTACCAGATGGATCACTTGAGAATGTTAACTCTCTAGTCATTGGATTAAATGCAAATGGAGAATCAACCCCATCAATAGTGACCTTGACCACGTTAAAGGGTTCTGCTCTAGTTAAGCCATTAAAGACCGATGCTCTAACTACGGATCTAAGCCTTGCTAAGATTACCTTGTTAGATGATGTCTTATTAGCAAACTCGGTATAATTCATTTAACAATGCTCTGAGATGCCATGTGTCTCTCACGCTCTAAGGCTAAATATTCCTCTGGGCTTAGCGATAAATCAATGCCCAAGGCTTGCTGTCTAATATGCCTCAAAATTTTAAAGTCTGTTGAGTCTAAGAAATCCTGAGCTTCCTTGTTAATCTTTTCCTGATTAACCTTAGCTGTTAAATCGATGATCTCATAGCTAACAGATCCTTCGTGAACAATAGTCTGCTCAGGATTTTCCTCTGTAGCTGGAATGATTTCAACTGACTCCTCGACTCCAAAGTGTTGAGAAGCTCTGAGGTTTGCTAGCTCGATTAAAACTAGCTCCTCAGTTTCAAATTCCTTATAACATTCGCCATGAATTTTAGAATGAATATTTAATCTAAACATTATTTACCTACCCTTGTGATTGAAATATGAGTGACACCAGCGTTACCTGCTTGAAGTCCAGCACCATTAAATGTAGCAGTTACGGCTGGTCTAATATCAATAAACTCACCCTTGTTTAACTTAATTACTGCGCTAACTATTCCAGCCAAGTTTCCAGTTGAATCATAACTTACCGACTTGTGAGCCACTCCATTTTTATAAGCAACAAGAAAAATTCCAGCAGTAACCTGGTCAGTAACCCCTTGAAGTGAATAAAATCCACTCTCTGGCGCAGTAAACTTCCAAACTCCAACCCCTGTTGTTACAGCATTGTGAGTATCAAACTCTTTACTATCAAAGTTAATTTGAGTGTTAGCTGTTACTGATTGGCTAGCTGATAAGAAGTAAGATGCAGAGATTACCTCTGGAACAAATACTCCTGTTAGAGCAGGGTTTTTAGATGCTGTAAATGTAACGTAACCAGTAGTAGCCGTTGAAACATCATTGTAAAGGAATTGATGTCCAGCCGTAACAACTGACTCAATAACCCCAGCGTCAATATAGAGAAGACCGGTAGTAGGATCATATTCTTTATAAAGTGCACCAAGTGCATTGGCTCCAACTATATAGAAGTCTAAGCTTCCTCTAATTGATTTCCCTACGTTTTTAAAGATCCTTAAATCTTGACCTTGATAACCCTTACCAACATTAAGAACAAACGTGCTTGGAGTAGCTGCCACAGAAGCAACATTGAAAGCCCTTGCTGTAATCAAGAAACCATTAGCATTCATGTCAGCATCAGTCTGAGTAGGTCTAGTAGTTGTCTGAGTTCTTGTGTTCGTATTAGCTGCATACGTTAATGTAATATATGTGCCAATCGGAGAATTAGGCAAAGTAGCTAATGAGTATAAAGTAGCTGGTGCATAACTTAATGATGCAGTATCAGTACTGAATGTCTCAACCTCAGATAGAATTTGAGATGAGTTAGCCTTGGCTGAGATATTAAGAGAGTTAGCAGCGTTGGCAGTAATTGCTTGAGATGATGCTATTCTATAAACCTCACCAGCCAAAGCAGGTAATTCAACGCTTAGGTTGGCTGTATTGTTGGCAACATCAATAGCTTGAGATGATACAATTTCATTAGCCACTGTTGATATATTAGTTCTCACAGTTTGGTTTCTTGTAATTTGAAGACCAGCACTTATAGCAGCGAACAAAGATGAAGAGATTTCAAGCGTACAACTCTGTAATACTGTAATTACTGTACCTAGCGCAGCCGTAGTTTGAACTGTAAACAATCCTGAACCGCTAGTCTGAGCTTGTGATGTGAAGACTACAATACCAGTGTCAGTTGTTCCTCTAGCCGCGGCACCTTCCCATCTTTCAAATTGTTTCTTCTCTTGAGGAATATCAATAAATGGAGTGACATCAACAGCTTCTACGTTAGGCTTGCCGACTTTAGAGATTGTGAATTTAACGGCATCATTATCCGTAGCCGCAGCTCCGTCGGTATGCGCACGAATTACATCGCCCTTACTAAGTCTTCCTTGCCATGATGCACATTCAATATCAATAACCCCTGTGGCAACAAGAGCTAAAACCTCATTGTTCGGATTAAGGGCTAAAGTAGATACGTTTGTTGATATATTGTTAGAGTTTAACGTAATACCAACCCTTACAGCGTTTTGATAGTCGGTATAACTGATGTTATAAATCCCATCCTCAAGAATTAAGAATGAGTCACCATTAATAGCACTTGGTATATAAGTTACATCTTTATCAAAATTCTCTCTAAGATTTAAAAACCTTCTAATCTTAGTACCGACCGATCCATAACCATTAGCTGTGTCTAGTCTAATACTTGTATCTGAATCAGAGAATTGAGGTAGAGTATTAGATACTGATACTTGAATCTCTTGAGCTTGGAACTCAATATTTAAGTTAGCACCAATTTCAGCCGTTAATGCACTAGTTGAATAAACTCTAATTACGTCACCAGGGTTAACATACGAAAATCCACCCACGTTCATAGTCAATCCAGCGGTTGGCTCTGATGTCTCAGCCACTACCTCAGATGCTAAAGTAGGCTTGCCTGTTCTAACTGTTTGATTTTTTGAAATACCTAAATATGTAGCATTATTAGTGTTCCTAACTGATGCAGATATTGTAACCTTACCAGCCTTTTGAACTGTGATTACTGTCCCTGTAGTAGCGTCATTAGTATAAGTTAAGTCTCCACCTCTAACCTTAGCTACTGAGTCAAATCTAACAATCGCTGTATCTGTTGTACCTCTAGTTGAAGCACCTTCAAATCTTAGCTCTGATGTTGGAATAGAGATTTTAGACTCTCCGTTAGTAACGATTTGTTTAAGTGAGCCAGCTTTAGAGATTGTGAATTTAACAAAGTCATTATCAACCGCAGCTACACCATTTGTATGTGCTCTAATTATATCACCTTGAGATAAGAATCCTTGCCAAGATGAATTACTAACCCTACCGGCTTCGTTTGACTGAGATGCCAGTACCTCATTATTAGGAGCGGCTGCAATGGTTCCAATATCCGCAGTTAATTGAATTGAGTTTAGTGTAATGCCCGTAAGCGAGATAGCGTTTGGATAGTCACTATAGCTGATGTTGTAAACACCATCCTCAAGAATGGTGAAAGATCCGCCTTGTGTTACAGAGTCCTGGTAAAGTATCGATGACCCAACCAATCTTCTAGCATTGGAAAATCTTCTAATCTTTGTAGCTGTAGTTCCAAATCCGTTAGCTGTATCAACGTAAACTGTAGCATCTTCACTCTCAACTAACGCAACATTATTCTCATAAGCATCAGCCAGTTTAATTACAACATCATCAAAGTATGATTCTGGTAATCCATTTTGAACTAAAGCATTAATTCGATAAACGAGTGAAGTAGTATTCTCAAGAGTAGTGAAAGTAAATTTCTGCTCTAATGACTCAGATGAAAACGAAAGTGTAGTTGTACCAGTCGCAGTAGCGTTAGCTGATAATGTTACTGTCAAAGCCCCAGTATTGACTGCCGTGATATAAGTACCAGTTGGAATACCTGTACCAGTGACTAATTGATTAACCTCAACAGTCATGATGTTGGCATTGGTAAATCCACCAACAGTAGCAGAGCCAGTAGTTGTAGTTAGGTTAGCAATCTGTCTTGAGTTAGATTCAAGAACTCCTGAGTATAAAGTAGCTCCGAGTTGATCTTTAACTGATACTGTAATGTTACCACTAGCAGCAGTAGATTTAAGCTTAACTGCAAACTCTACAACCTTCTTTTGGAAGGCTGATTCTAATGTAACAGTTCTTTGAAAGTATTGAGTTAATCCTGGAGTTGGAGTAGCTGTTTGATGAATGAGTCTAGCTGAAACCAGATTGTGTAAAGGATTAAGCATTGATAGTGCTAGGCCAACTTGAGTGTAATCACCTAGAACTGATGTCTCAAAGTTATCTGCATAGATAGTATCAAGATCACCAACACCCATTCCACCGCCACCGCCAAGATCACCTTGGTTGTAAGCAGTTTGAAGATCCTTGTTTAATCCTTCAATATAAACGCCTCTAGCTACTAATCTAGTCATTGTTAAGCCCTATAGTTTAAAGTTAAGTAATCGTTAGCCTGGATAATATCTCCGAGAGTTCCATCTGGAGTATTAATAAAAGTCACTCTTAAATCTGCGCCTACCATGCTTAAGCTGTAGTCAACAGTTACAGTTTGCAAAAGCCCATAAAAGAATAATTGGAATTGATCGTATGTTGCACCAATGCCGATAACATCAAAATAACCTTGAGCTATTTCAGGAGCTGTAATCATCCTGTAAACAGAAGTAAAAGTTCCGGCCGCGCCACCACCACCACCACCGCCAGGGATTGTAATTGTAACATCATTCCCTGTGACAGTAGCAGTTACCCCAGCACCAACAAAGTTTAGACTCTTTGTAGTTGGTGTTAATGTTGTACCCTCATCTTTGGTAGCAATATCTTTAGTGTCTGTATAAAACTTAGTAGAGGCATCTTGAGCGTCAACAGGATCAGATAAATCTTTAATCCTGAATGTGTTCATGAATAAATCAGAGCCAACACTTACAGCTCTAGCGACTAGAAGAATTGCGCCTCTAATACCAGATGCAATACCAGTAACAAGATTAATATCCTTTGTGTCACCAGATGAATTATCAGGAGTAAGGATTGAGTTGCCTGCTGTATTGATTTCAATTGATCCATATGGAGTTGAGATCGTAGCATCTTGAGAGTCAGAGATTAATGACTTTGACTTAAGGTTAATATTACCTCGATACTCTTCTGTCATTGTATCGAATCCTGGCATGATATTAACATCACCACCATAGAATCCTGGCATCACATCACCAGTTAAAAGATTAAGATCCTCTGAGTCAGTCATGGCATCAGATGTTTTTAAAACACCTTCACGACCTGGTTCAAAGATTAAGTCTTGATTAATAGCAGTAGGAGCTTCTAGGTTAGATAGAGTTCTGTTAGTTCCTAGCGAGTCAACCGCAGGTACGTTAGCAGATTCAAATCCATCTGAAATCTCGATCTTTTTTAATGTCATGTTAAACCCTCTCTAAAATTCTAAAGGCGTAAGGATAGTCTGTAAACTCTACTTCTGTTGGATAGCTTTTTCCAAACACCCCATCAAAGTCCTTGTTCCATCCAATAAAGCTTAGGTCTGTTGGAGTGTATCCTGTATGAGTTACTTCTAGTTTATAAGTTCCTGATAAAATAAATGACTCAGTAAGAAATGAAAGATAGACATGAAAATAAGGCTCAGTTCCACCGAATGAGGCTTGCATTGAATCACTTGTAAAATCCCATTCCTTAATAGTTCTCATGCCCTGAATAAGCTTTAACTTAAAATTACCCATTGGCTTATTGTGATTGTACATCCAGAGCTTAAAGCCTTCGCACCTAATTGGCCTAAGCGTTCTAAACTCTTGCTCAAATGCCATGCCCAAAGAGTCAGTGATTAAAGTACTCATGTACCCTCAATAAACGTAAATGAATAATCCCAGAAATTACCCTCACTAAATGTACCTTGTGGTACCTCTGATAGATAGTAATATCCTGATATTCTATTATTATTGTTTGTTATATTATTGCAATCCAGATAAACCCATATAGGCGCAGTCTCAGAAGCATCATCTAATATGCCCAACACTTGATCGTTCTCATCAAGATTAAGAGTTCTAAATGATCCTGATAGTTGTTTCTGCTTATTAATCTTGTCGATAAACAATTGTCCAAGAGTATTCTTTGCCTTAATAGCATTATCAACTTCCCTGTATTGAAGAGGGTAAGAAAAGAATAAGTCAGAAGTATTTGATCTTTCTCCTATGAATATCTTAGAAAATACTGCTTCAGGGGAAAGTGAGTTATAAACCAATCTTGCAAAACGATAATTAACCGAAGTATTGAAAGCATGGGCCCCGATCTGAAAGTCTTCATCAATTGCTATATTTACCGATACTGGTGGCATTACCCATGAATCGACATTATTCAATTGCAGAGTAAGTGAGTTTACTTTAAGTATCTCTCCTGACTCAGCTACTATCATGAATAGATCAACCTCTTGAGGAACGCCAAAGTCAAAGACAATTACACCTTCAGGATCTAACTTGCATACCTTAGTACGTCTATCGTCCTTTAAGTTACTCAATGGAAACTGTAGATTCTCATTATCTGTTGTAATTTCAGCGATCTTAACGAGATTGTTTGTAGCTAGAATCATATAACGAATCCATTTTGTTTTTCATCTCTAACAAGCCTAGCGATCTCTCTACCATTGGCGACAACCACGATAGGCATTTCTCTAATGGCTTGAACAATATCACTCGTATTATTAGAAGACGATGAGCGTCCATTGGCAATATTAAAAAGCACCGCCTGTTGAGCTTTAGTTAAGACCATTTCTTCGGCATTTAACCTGGCAGGAATTTGATCTCCTCTAGTGGTTGTACCTTGTACGATACCACCTGAGGCAAATCTTTGAGCTTGGATATTTCTGATAGCACTAAAACCAGTAGCGATTGCTAGTGAGAATGCTGATAATCCATTAGGAATAAATGGGGGCGTAGCAAGGGCGTTTGTGGCCGCTTGAAATGTATTAACCAAAGCATTTGCCGTAGCTAGTGCCTGTTGCTCTCTTGACCCCTGTTTGGTTAATAAAATACCAGCCTGAAGGAAGTTTTGAGTATTAGAAATCGCTTGAGCTCTTAATACTTCGTCCCTTCTTTTTGCTTCTCTTTTAAGAGCGTCCTCTTCCTCAAGTTGAGATTTTAGTAGATTAATTTCAAACTTCCTGTTGGCAACCTTTACGGCTAACTCCCTATTCTTTTGATCCTTAATCTGACCAGCCTTCTGAATTTCTGCATCTCTAATTATTTTAATTTTTTCTTGTTCAGCATCAAATACCGCCTGTATCTCAGCAGACCTAGACGTGGCAGGATCAAGAGTTGGGTCTGATGTTAAGGCATCTCTTTTTCTTGTAGCAATATTTATAGCTCCATCAGCTTCAATCTGTGCTAGCTGATTATTAAACTCAATTCTATTAGCTAGGATTTGTTCTTGCTCTCTCTTTTTAGTCTCAACTTCTGATTCTGTTAGTACAGGCTTATTCGGCCCAACTGGCTTAGGAGCTGCGGCTTGAGCAGTAGTTACTGCCCTTGCTGATGCCTCAATGACACCATTTAAAATACGCTGTTGCTCAGTTAGATCAGCTAACTCAGCCTTGGCATTATTAACAAGAACAATCGACTCCCTATCTAGGAATCTAGTATCGCCTGCCTTGGTTACAATGTTTTGATACTTCTCAATTTCTAATGTGAGATCAGCATATTTATTTGTTAAAGCATTAAGCTCTGATTCAGACTCAACAAACCCTTCCGATAGTGATTTACTGACTGTGGCATTGTCTGCAATTGACTTATTAAGCTCAGTTATTTTGCCAGTGATTAAACCGATAGCACCTTGAAACGCAGATGATTGAGTGACTAAGCCTCCAAGCACTTCCTGAAAGTCAGACAAGGCATTTGATAGTTGAGTAACTTTACCACCAAAGGTTTCAGTCTGAGCAGCGGCCGCACCTGCAAACTTAGTGTTAATAATATCGGCTGCATCACCTGCAGCTAGTTGCTCTTTGGTTAATCCTTTAAGCTCAGGGATTAATTGTCCTAACCTTCCAGATGTACCAGATAAAGTCTTACCTAGCTTAGTTAGATTCTCCTCAAGAGATCCACCGAATGTAGCTGATAGATTAGCGGCTGCGGTCACGAGTTTCTTAGCATCCTCATTAGTAGCACCAAATGATTTTGCTAAAGCAATTTGAGATAAGATAACCTCATCACCAAATAACGTAGTTCTTTGAAGCTCAGATGCGAACGCAGAGAAGTCTTGCACCGCTTGATTGCTAAATGATCCACTAGCTCTTAATGCTTGAGATAATTGATTGATTGCATTTTCTTGTTCGATAGCTGCATTGACTGATCCCTTAGCGAAATCAATAACTGCATTAGCTACGCCTTTGATACCATCAGTGACAAGGTTAGCGACTGTGACACCTTTAACAAGTTGTCCAAAACCCTTTTTAGAACCTTCTACGAGTGACTCACCCAGAGTTGTAAATGCCTTATCTATTGGCTTCGTAGCCGACACAACCTCATCTGCAAACTTTTTAGTTTTCTTGCTTGCCGTATCTAGGCCATCGGTAAAACCTGAGTCGTCAAGGGTAAGTTGTACTTCAACTTCATTATCTGCCACGCTTTGCCTTCCTTGTCATTTCAGCCTGTAGTTTCTTTTGAAACGCTAACTCATCCTGTTTTTTAAGCGAGTTAATTAAGCTATAAGCAGCTATTAGCTTGTTAGGCTGATCCATTAACCCACCACTAAAGGGTAATATGCCTTTGTCAAAATGACTAGCAGATGAGATCAATCCTGCGGCAACTCCTGAATAATAATTGGAAGGGCAACGTCTAAACACAAAGTCATGCCACTTAATAACGTCACGATCAACTCTTGACGAGCATCCTCTAAGGGAATCTCTCTTATCTTGAGGAAACCTAACCTTGCACTTAGTACAATCAAATGACTCATCGTAAATAAACTTGAACGTGCCAAAGATTATCAGACTGTCTTCATCAGTTAGATTTGAAATTTCATAAATTAAATCAATGACATGATCTAAGACTGTTTCTTTGACTTTCCCAGATTCACCTTTTTGCCATTAACCATATAGTCAACTTCATTACCAGGTAGAGTTGAAAAGTAAGCAACAGATGAAAGATGAGGAGCTAATTTAGTTCTCGAAAGTGTAGTCATTACATCGGATAAAGACGATTCATTGAATGGGCTCTTAAGCTCAATGTCTTTTCCATCCATGTCTTGAACTCCTCTGATCTCTTTAACGCAATTCTTAATCAAGAACTCGGCACGTTTAAGATTGTCAGACTTAATCTCCCCCCCATTAACAGTGACCATTTGATCATACTCCATAGACATTTGATAAGTCATAGGACTAACGTCAATCTCTAAATCATCCTGCTTAAATGTAACGATGTCTGAAACTCTGAGAATTTTCATTGATAACCCCTTTTTTGATTATCATATAAAAAGCCCCTGCAATTAAGCAAGGGCATTATCCAGGAAGTCACCTAACCATAAAGGTTAAAAGGTTAGATGAATGAGATAAATACTGTATCGCCACCTTTAGCTTTATAAGATTGGAACTCAATCTCGTCAGTTAAGATACCGTCTTGATCACCATTGTTTACCGCAGTAAATACAACTTGAGGCATCCAGATGGCAACCATGTTAGTAAACTCACCAGGAGTAGCTGATGGGTTAGATAAAGTAATTAGAAAGTCTTGAGGAGTTCCAAGGTTGAAAGCATTGAAGAAATCTACGTTATCGGCTTGCATATAAGGATTGATTGATCCAGTTACAGTCAAGTTAGTAGCTCTATTTGAAACTTTACCCTGAGGCTTACAAGCACTAAGAAGGGTTGAAAGTGTTTTACTTACTGATAGACTGAATGAGTTATAGTCTAACTCAAGTCCATTGATATAAGCACAAGCATTTAATGCCACCGCAGGCTGAGGCTCAAGAGAGAAGTCAGGAGTAAACATTGGAGATTCATCTGCCTTAATATAGCTCAAAGCTGAAAGGTTAAAAGAAACTTTAGGGATTGCACCAGTTTCCCAACTCATCTCTGCAGTAGATACTTTAGCCCCTGCTACCTTCTCAGCGATCTCGTCACCAAGGTAAGAAGTAACTGATAAAGATTGCTCGTTACCTTCATAGTAGAATGTAGTTGATGCTGAAACAATTGTTCCATCTGGGAATGGCATAGTGTATGGCTTAACTGTGATAAACACATCACCAGGAACAATGCTTCTAGTTAGAACTGGAGTTGTATAGAATGTACCTGGCATTTTAATGATAACAACTTGCCCAACTGCCGGAATCGCAGTTCCATCAGCAAAGTATAACTTAGAGCTTGTGTTTCCTGTAGTTGATGTGATCTCTAAAGATACTGCAACCCCACCGAGTAATGACTCAAAAAGCTTCCCACTTCTAGGGTAAATGCCTTCAACTTGTCCAGCCTTAAGCTCGGTCGGAATTGATCCATCTACGTTAGGTAATCCTGCACGAGGCTTCTCAGATTCGATTGTTGCCGATAATACGTTACGCTCAATATTTTCTCTCGTATATGAGAAACCAGAGAAGTCTTCTTCAACTTCAATAGCTGACAAAGCACTAACAGGAGCTACATAAGTTCCTTCAACTAGCTCTGCCTCTACGAATACGCTCGATTTACCTTTAACTAAAAAATCCATATTTAACTCCTAAATTGTTTGCACTCTGTATTGTACAGTAAGCGTTAAAGTAATACTTACTAGATTATTGTTAATGTCTGGCTCTGAAATGTCTAGTGCAGATACCTGTAAAGTATGTCCTGACACTGTAGCAAATGGCCTTTTATACATGACCTTATAAAATGACTCTAAATCACTATGGAGATTGAACACCTGTGATCTAGCGGCTTGATCTCCAACACTCTTCTTAGGCTCGTATGAATTGGTAAAGATCACGTTAAATGATCCTTCAAATGTTGCAGCCCTATTAGTTCCTGGTATTGTCGTACTAGATCCGACAGTTATTCCATAAGCTCTAGCAAATTGACGTTCATTATCATCAAGATTGTAAACGTAATGAAGTTCCTTGTACGTCGGCAGAATCGTGGTAATCTGATCCTTAATAAAGTCCGAGATTTCTTTAACAATCACAATCGACCTACAAAGACTGTATTTGAAACAAGATCGTCATCATCCTTGATGCCGTCCTGATTCTCATCAATCGTGATTAATGGAGTTAGGCTGTGTCCTGCGTCTGATCTATAGTTGCTAGATAGCTCGCTCCATCTGTCGCCTGCCTCATCAGATAAATGATTAAATATTTTTGAAAGTGTCAGATAGGTACTCGCTTGCTTAACCTCTGAAATGTCCAAGAGATCCCAGTAGTCTAATTGCTTACGCTGTTCATTAGATAAGTATGAGTTCTTAATGTACTTACCTGTATTTCTAAGATCAGTGATAATATCATCTCGTGATGACTCGTGAAACATACAGAAAGTATTGATGCCATTATCATCATTTAAGTAGCGCATGATTGAAGGAAACTCACGCTCAAGATCCCTGTCAGTAGAGAATAAGCAGTTAATCCCTCTAATAGTTTTAGGCAATGCCGATGAGTCTTTAACTCGAAAGAAATATGCAGTAACACCAGATTGAACTGATGGCTTCATATTCTTAGTGGCAGTCCATGTAATTAAACCAGGTTGAGATAAACCTTCTGTTAAGTCATCATTAGATAAATCAATCCAAGTTGATCCATCGTAATATTGAAGCTCAAGCGTGGCTGTGGAATTAATCTTTGACGCATTAATGAATATAGAATTGATTGGCTTCTTAGTATGTCCAAAATAAACATAGTCATCATTAGGGAAGGAAAAATCTTTAAACTCAAAAAGAGATGCTACTGTGCTAATATCGACATTATTGTAAAATATTTTAAACATTGAAGTTATCCACCTTTCGATAAATCTTTGCCACTTTTAGCAAAGGATAAAGCTCAACAGTATATCCAGAGTCTTGATAAAGTTTAACGTGATTTACAATGACTTGCCAATCTTCGTCACTAGTCCCTGTGAATATCATCGAAGACTCTGCTTTAATCATTAGCCGACCTTTAATGTCATGATGTTTCTCGCATTAATTGTAGGGTTAGAGCCTGAAATAGTTCTAATCCTTAAATCAACCACATCGTTAGTTGATAGCTGCCTAACAGTCATATTGTTCATAGCGAATGATGCACCAATAGTTCCAAGAATCCCCAACAGGTTTACCCCTGCTAAACGCTCAGAGTTTGTTACAAGGACGTTATTAATAAACAACCCTGTTTCAAAGCTTGAGTTAGCTAGTCCACCTGGAATAGTAGCCTCTGATGATGATTGAATTTTATAAGCACCTGTCTCCACTATGGTGATTGAAATCCCTGTAGTAGTCCACGCCGTTGTAGCGGTAACTGGAGTTGCAATCTCTACGTATTGATAGTTTAGTAACTGAGCCCTTGATGATGATACGTTTTGATAGGCCATTTATTTAGCCTCCGATATTCTTACCTCGGCATTACTAGCAGCGATTAGGAATATGTCTATTGTCTCAAATACATCAAATGAGGCATAACCTTGTGGTGCGATATGAATACCATTAGCAACGGTTACGCCTGATGCGCCATAGTAAACATTCACTGTTCCGTTATTGTAAATGATTAGAGACTTTCTTCCTGTTAGGTTATTAGCTCCAACAGATGCTCTGATAGCTGTCGTTCCAACAGTCTTGGCTGCAGTAATGATTGTCTCTTGCAGATAGTCAACCGACGTAACTGGAAGTCTATTATTTACTGTATATGGAGATCCATTATTATCAAATAATGAAACGTCCTTGGCGTGCACATTCCCATTAGATATACCAGTGTTTCTTATAGTCTGATGATTGTCTGTGGGATTGTTTTGTCTTTGATGAACTATTGATCCTGCAGATGATGGCTTAGGATTCTGGGTTGCATGATAAACACCATGAATAATAACCTCGCCCTCTGGACTAAGTCTTAATGGCTTTAATACCCCAGCAGATGTTTGTCCATACGTGTCAGATGCTACCCTTAAAGTATTGGCATCAGCTATTCCTGCACCAAGAGTAAATGTGTTGAGCCTAGAATACAGAAGTGACAAAGTATTATTAGCAGTGTCTAGCTTGGTTTTAATGTCTTCTAGCTTAAGATTAGCAGTATCAAGTTTGGTCTTAATATCCTCTAATTTTAAGTTAGTAGAATCAATCTTAGTCTTTATCTCTTCTAGTTTTGTATTGGTTAGATCAATCTTGCCCTTAATCTCTTCAAGCTTAGTATTAACTAAGGCAAGCGATGTTATGACAGTATCAAGCCTAGCGACGATATTAGTCGTGTCCTGGTAAATTAGATCAAGGAATGAATTAGCTAGATCAAGAGCATCGTTAATAAAGTTTAAAACAATTTCAACTCTAAGCTGAGTTTCTTCTTTGGATAGATCCTCGAATTGTCCAGCCTCGATAGATACAGGAGTTTCAAGCTCAACGGCAACTCTGCTTAAGTTATTATTCGCTTCTCTAAACTTATCGTACTCTCGATCGTGGTTGTTTGACTTCATTAGCTACCTTTTTAGATGCGATAACATTTTCGATTCTGTCGTAATACCATGCGACGAATTTCTTCCCATCATGGGTTACTTGAAACTTAACCTCTCCGTTAAGCTGCATAGATACCTTAATCATTAAGTCACGCAGGATTATTTCATCCTGCGCAACTATAAATGTTGGAACTAGCATTAAGCTTTGTAACCTGCGATAAGGGCAGATTTAGTTGGAGCTGCAAGAGCTTGGCCAATTTGAAGAGCTTTAACACCATAAAGTGCGTCCATAACTCTCTTAACTGCACCAACTCCGTAGTCGATAGCTGGCTCTTCGCCGTATGCTGGTGCTCTCTGGA
>Ga0255176_1000524_pt1 | contig 14788 bp, 16 predicted proteins | sample Atl_Atlam_RepA_8_2_FD_183622 | JGI IMG/M metagenome (GOLD analysis project Ga0255176, IMG submission 183622) | Freshwater microbial communities from Altamaha River, Georgia, United States - Atl_Atlam_RepA_8d | ecosystem: Environmental > Aquatic > Freshwater > River | place: USA: Georgia... | reverse complement strand
CCACACCACCACACCACCACACCACGCATTACCACGCATTACCACACACCACCACACCACGCATTACCACACACACCGCCACACACATCACACATTACCACACACATCGCCACACACACACCACACACTACCACCACACATCACTTCCACATTCCTCATCCCCCAAAAAATTCCTAATTTCTTAAATACAGGAAAAAAGCAAATGACATCTTTGATGCAGCAAATTGAATGTGTAAAAAAACAGTTGCATGATTTGTTGGAACAGTATGTCGAATTATCAAAAAATTGTGATTTGGACATTTATGCAACATTTTTAGAGCATGCAAACGAATACATTATTTTTTTGGAGGAACAGTTATTGGAAATCGAACATGACGCGTTGGACCAAAAAAAAATTGTTTAAAATAAAAAAGAAAGATATTTTTTTTTTCTGCGCCCCCAAAAAAAATGCTGTTGTTTTTTTTGCTGCATGGAGTTTTCGCATGGAATAAAACGTTTTATTTACAAGCCGAATGGTCTGTACGTGATGCAGATGGTTACCCACGTCCTGTCATTGTGCTTCGCGATCGTTCTTTGCAATGGCGTGATGATATCGAAGTCACACGCGATGGCGGGCATAGGTTATTCAATCCTACATTGTTCGTCAATCAAGGCGATATGGTCGAAGTATATGTGACAAATTTATTAAGCGATGCTGTGATCAGTATTCATTGGCATGGTTTGCACATGATCAACAATTCAATGATGGATGGAGTTGCGGGTTTGACACAAGATGGTATTTTACCAATGCGTTCATTTTTGTATCGTTTTCAAATCACGCAAAAACCAGGAACTTATTTTTATCATTCGCATTCTGGTTTGCAATCGAGTGATGGTTTACAAGGTGCATTGATTATTTTGCCAGTGAAAAATACGATGGATATTGCACGTGATTATGTAGTATGGCTACAAGATTGGAATCATGAATTGTATCATACATTATTGACCAAATACCTTGCGCGCAACAATGCATACGACGATTTCATTGCCGATTACCCGTATCCTGCCGCGAGTATATTGATCAATGGGATTGGTCAATTTGATTGCGAGCACGCAATCGTAACATACGAAGACTGCAATGACGTACGTCGATGGGGTTGGCAATATATATTGCAGAATCGAAATGAATCCTTTCGAATGCAGGCAAAAGAATTTTCGTATCAAACCAATGGGCAATGCAATCCGAGCCGTTTGCCTTTTATTGGTCCGTGTCGTGATACTCCGATGTTTTCCGAATTTGAATGCATCGCAGGTCGTAATATCAAACTGCGCATCGTAGGCGCTGGATTCAGTCTCGGTATGCGGTTTTGGATTGATCGACATACAATGACGCTGATCGCCAAAGATGGTGTTGACATCGAACCAATGATACAAGATGCCGTTTTCATCATGCCTGGCGAACGGATTGATGTGCTTGTTGCTTGTGACCAAGAATCCATGAGTTTTTACATGTTTGCGATGATTGCATATGAATATTATGGCAAAAATGCACATTTGAAATCGCCAAATGTATCGTCGGTAGCGATATTGCGTTACGTCGATGGTGACCAACAACTTGAAAATGGTTTTTGGCCAAACGTTGCAAACGAAACAACAAACGTCGTTGAACCATTTTTGCCACCAACGTCATGGCCTTTAAATACTTCAAAACCTATTTTTTTTTATCCCTCCCGTAAAAAAGAGCGCATCCAGCCGGCACTCGAACGTTTTGTCATTTTTTCACAAAGCAAAGGCCATTGGTGGAACTATGAACCTCACGTCGAAGGCCGGCGATTGGAGTGGTGGGAATTGAATGAACATATTCCGTTTTTTTTACCGCGCACGACATTATTGCAAACGTGTGCATCCGATGATGATATGGATTTTACGACGTTGTATAACAATCAAACGAAGCCGCTTATTTTTCATCTTGAATATGTACCTCAAAATCCTATCACGTACGAATTTATTCTAATCAACAACGAATCGCAACCACACCCTTGGCATGTTCACGGACATACAGTTGATGTTATCAAAATGGATTCCATTGGAATTTGGGATTGGACTAATCCACTTGTTCAAGAAATGCAATGGGGGATCGTCAATTCGACCGCATCCACTTCCATGAAAGCAGATACTTTCGTCATTCCTTCCAAAAGTTATGTCCAGTTTCGATTGGTGGCCAATAATCCCGGACCGTGGCTTGTACATTGTCACATGCCTTACCACAGCGAAGTTGGCATGGCTTTTTTACTCTCTGTAGAATACAACAAAAAAGAATGTTGTTACCAAATTCCTTGTTCCATTTCAACCGATCAAACGATTGTCATTGATAACTTCGATGCCACCGAAATGATACTTTTGCATTTTCTTTGTCTAGTCCCACTTTGTTTTTGTATGTGCTTTTGCATGATCAAAAAATGGGCATTGCGTGTCATACACAAACGCAAATTGGCTCGTATCGCACCTTTGAATGCAGATTATACACAAGATATTCCGATTGGTGATAACTTCAAAGTCAATGAAAAGACAATCGATACTGCATTGAAAAACGAACCACGCCAATCTTGTTGCTGCTGAACCTTAACCAAAAGCAGTTCTTATAAATAAAATTCTGTTTTGAGAGTAATTCGTGACTTTTTTTCCCCGGGGGGCACTTGCCCCCGGTCGATTTTTTCCCGGGGCCTTTGGCCCCGGGGGTTTACTATTTTTTTTTCCCGGGGCGTTTGCCCTGGGTCGATTTTTTCCCGGGGCCTTTGGCCCCGTCAAGAGTCCTTTTCCCCCGACGTTATTTTTCCCTAAGCCACTTTAAAAAAAAAAATTTCAAAAAAAAGTGTAAAAATTTTTTTTTCAAATGTCCGAAAAAATGAAGCGCAAAAAAGAGTATGGTTTTTTGGAATGGTTGGCAAATATGTTTCCCGAAGTGTTAAGCAAGACAGTATTCTCGTATTTGGAAATGTATGAGATTCTAGATTTTGTTGTATCCGAACAGGCACTTTACAATGACGCTTCTTTTTTTGTTCGCTTTTTCCCCAATTTTATTTTTTTGATCCAACATGGTCTTATTTGTTATTGGATTGAAACCAACAATGAAGATGCTCTAAAAAGTCTTAATAAGCATACTATAATGATCCCTTTGAACTCGGTTTCTTGTAAAAATTGCACCTTTTCAACTTTACAATTGGTCTATGATGTTATTCCTATGTCTTGTTTTCAATCGCAGTTTTTATCGTTGGAATGGGATTATGCAACGTTGGCTTTTTTTGCGTCGCGAATGAGCATGCGTACAAAAGACTATGCAATATTGTTCCAAAGTGTTGGTAAATATTATCCCGAACGTGTAGAATGGGTATACAGTCGTTTTGTGAAATCCAAGTATGTGTTTCCTATTGAAAAATTAGTAGAAATCAAAAATATGGATTTTTGGCGCTTTTGGTTGTCTCGTTTTGATTACAGTCTTGAAAAAGTCGGCGTTGAATTGACATACGAAGAGTATTGTCTTTTAAAACAACACAATGTTCGGATACGTCAAAAGCGTGTTTGTTTCAATACTCTTCAAAACGATGATTTCAAATTGGCAAGTTTATTGTGGAAACCAAAATATTCATTGGTTGCATTACGATTGGGGAAAGGATATTTACAATCCGTGGTTTCTGATGAAGACGACACCGATGCTTTTTTACCAAAGTTTCGCAACAGTCCGAGGTTTGGACTTTGGCGCAAATGTTATTTGAAACAATGTGGTGTTTGCGATCTCAGTAAAATAGGTTCGAGCGAATGTGAAACGTTTTTGATTTCAACGATGCAAAAAAACATTCCGCTATTTGCAAATGATGATTTTGTGAAACAACAATTATGTGATGCTTTTTTTGAAAATGATGTTGTTTATATGAAATTTATCTGGGAAACAATATTAACGGAACCAAGACGACAAGCGTTGAATTTTGTATTTGTCGAAGCATGTGGGAGTTTCAATCGTGAGATTTTGGAGTATGCATTCCAAAAAAATCTGGTTGGTATTTTAGATCAACGCTTCACATGGATTCGCGAAAGTCTTCGTACTTTTAACATTGAATTATGGAAATTTCTATTCGATTTTCCTATTTTTGACGAAACGTTATTTTTTACACATTTTGAAAGCGCTGTTATTGGCAAACCATATGTTTTTGCGAAATATGTTTTTGAACTCGGTTGGAGTTCGTGGTCCGACCCAATGATATTTGATGATTTTTTTACAAGCACCATTAATTATGGCACTCGCCAAACGGCGATTTTTTTATCAAATCTTCCTTACAAACCAAGTCAAACTGCACTTGGTGAATGCATCACAGAACTTTGTCGCGAAAGATTATGGTGCTTTATTTCGCAAATAGAATCTTCCGAATATGTATTGACAGATCGTTTATTGCAATCGTATGAATGCATGCTCGATACCTCTGATTGTTGTCACAATGCCGAAGTATGCGAAAAAATAATGCAAAAATTGTGGCAATTGATGCCTTTGAAACGCATCGATTTCTTATCGATTTGTGAAAAACAAAAATTATTATCACACGATAATATTTGCAAAACCAGTTTTTATTTTTTAGCACGTAAAAAAATCGTCAACATTGACGATTTTCATGTTCGAAAACAATCAAAAGACACATTTGACTCATTTTTGTTTCGAATTTGGCAACTCAATCATTGAAAATATATGTCGTGTTTGTGTGTTATGCGGGTTGTATGTTTGGGTGTGTGGTGTTGTGTGTGTGTGTTTGGTGTGTGTATGTTATGCGGGTTGTATATTTGGGTGTGTGGGTGGTGTTGTGTGGTGTGGTGTTGTGTGTGGGGTTGTGTGTTGTGTTGGTTTTCAGTATTTGTGATAAAATAATTTTGTTTTTATTTTTGCAAAGCACATAAAAAAAGAAAGTATCAAGCATCATTGTATTTCACAGATCAACGTATTTCACAGTTGAAGGATCAACATATTCAACGCGAATTTTTAAGTCTTTCGTCGCATTGCATGGTTTGCCATAAATAATTACAAAAAGTTCTTTTGTCACACGATCACGTGAAACTTGCGCTCGAATGCCTTGTGCCTCAAGCGCTTTGACAGCAAGCTCTTCTTCTGTAATTTTTCTCGGAGGCAGTTTCATTATGTCTGCAAAACGTGGAATTCCTTTGAACTCTTCCATTCCTACAAGTGGTCTTAAAAATAATTTGTGATCTGCCTCATCGTGTTTTTCAATTTTAAACTTTAGGCTTAATAAATTGATATTTTAAAAATATGGTTATTTTTTTTTATTAAAAATAAACCTGTACCATTCATTGCAAACGCCACATCCTTAACAGACACACCACACACCCTTAAGCACACACACCACACCCTTAAACACACACCACACACACACTCTTGAGCACACACACACACCACACACCACACCCTCACACCACACCCTCACACCACACCCCTAACAACAGCAACATTTCCATTTTAATTGTGCAACAAATATCATTTTTAATCAAATTCTAGTGTACTATACAACTTGTGCATCAGGAGTTTCCAATCTATTTTTTATACTTGAAAAAGTTCGCGCAAGACTTTTCTTCGTTGTGCGCGTTTGATGCGAGAGCAAACAAAGGGCAAAGGAGTAAGCATTTTTTTCATTTTTTTTTCAAACTCTAAAATGCGTGGAAACTGCATTTGCATAAGCATGTTGTAGCATTGAGAATATGTCATCATTGTTGTGTTTTTTGCAGTGCTATAAAACCAAATGCGAACATAATTGAAATCATTGCGTGGGAAATCAGCGATTGCATCGCGCAAAGAATAAAAAATTTCGATAATTTTCCCACTGTTGTCCTTTTCCACAATCATAAACAAACCGTTTTCTTGTATTTTGACATACATGAAAATTTTGTTCATGATGCATACAACTTGTTCCACAAAATGCGGTCGTGTAATCAATTTTGCCATGTACAATTTTTTAATAATGTCCAACGAAACAAGATCAAATGGTTCATCCTCCATCTTGTTTTTGAAAAATGTTTTTTTTTTAAAAAAAAAATTTTTTCTTTTTTTAAAAAAAAAGAATGTGGACATTGGATATTGCGCGGCTTGTTTTCAATTGTTTGCCTCATGGGCAACGATTGTTTGTCATTGCATGTGAACAGCGTAATAAAAAAAAATTGCAAAAATTATTGTTGTTGCAACGTTTGAGTGATGAGATTACGCTTGCGTTCAAAAAAGCTTGTTTTGCTCAAAACGAAAGTTTGGTTCTTTTTTTCTCCGAATTCATCCAGATTGATCGTGTGCGCAATGACTGTATGACAATGATTTCATTCTTGGCTTTTAAATTGTTGAATATATTGGTCGATAAGAAGATCCTCCAAAATTCTGATTTTTATCAGACAATGCCTTATTTGTGTCGTTGGAATGGATTGATTGCCAATCAACGTGCAGTTATTGCATCTTTTGCACTTCAAGACATAGATATTTTTTTGGATTGTATGATAAAAGTTCATCCACCAGCAAACGTAATCTGTGAAATGTTTTGCGCAAATGATTGTTGTTTTCGGACCCAAATCCACTGTTCTGATTCCCCGATTAATTTTTCAATGAGACAAATAATACAAACTCCGACTCAATCAAACAAATTATCAATTTCATTATCGACACCATCGAATACAAATGTGATGTATATTTACATAAAATATCCCTTTTTTTTAAAGCTATAAAAAAAATTTGATGTCTTTATTGCCCAAAAAAAAGTACAAAAACTTTTTTTTTTAAAAAAAAAATTTTTTTTTACATTCGTTTTTAAATAAAAACATTAATTAACAGCATTACCATGAGATTTTTTTTTAAAAAAAAATCGAGAGAAAAAAAATTTCCCCCGGCTTTGCCGGGGAAAAAGTTAAAACACCCCGGCAAAGCCGAGGTTTAAAAAAAATTTTTAAAAAAAGATTATTAAAAAATTTATAAAAAAAAATTTTAATTTTTTGTCCAAAATTCAAAAAAGGCAATGAATCTGCGAGGTCTATGAATTTTTGTTTTTTTCAATATCTTTTTTTTAGATCTCGAAGAAAGAAAAGCAGTGGAAACACTGATTGAGCAAATGCTTGATATTGAGCCGAGTACCATGTCGCTTCAACAAGCAATTTGTGTGGCTGTCAATTTTTGTATTTGGAAACGCAAACATCTCGAAATCGAGAAATTGAACAAAGAAGATATTGGAATTTTTTTAAGCGGTGAAAGCACGAAACCCGCTGATTGGCTTTTAGCCAAACCAACGATAACCCAAATCGATGATTTACATTTAAACGAAAATACGAAAGCTCGTGTTCTTGCAATTTTAAATTAAAAAAATGTTCTCGTTTTTACATCATAACTTACAAACGATTTTAATAATTAAAAAATTTTTATTTTAAATTTTTTTTTTCAATTTGAAAAGGCATTCAATGCATCAAAAAATTGAACAATGTTTGTTCGCTTGTTGCTTAACAGAAAATTGCGATCGATATTTTTGGTTGAAAAAACATGTAAACTCCATAAAAAACGTACAACATCCAAGTGACCGCGATAACATGCGTTTTCAAAGCCACATATGGACAGATGATTGTTCCAATGAATCAAATTCCATTGATACAGTATTCGAACAATTGCCAAATGTCCATTTTCGCACGCATAACAAAAAGCAGAAGAATTTTTGCATGCAAGAAAAAAAGTAGGATCTTGTTTTTTGATGGTTAATAAAAAGTGAGCTATTTTCCAATAGCCTTTGCTACATATTTCAAGAAAAATTTGCACGTATATTCTATCATGCAATGTTTCATTGCATACACTCCAGATATAATGTGCCAATTTCAAGTGGTTGTTTGTGCATGCCGCATAAAAACATGATGCATCCAATTGCAAAATACCCTTTTCCACTACCAATTGAACAAATCGCAGTCTTCCACAATGGCATGCGTGAGACAAATAATTGTCCGAATCCAATGACATTACAATGTTATGTTTCCACAACAAAAAAACAATCGTTGCATGACCATAATTGCAAGCCATACGATAAAAACGCGATGCGTCATTTTTATGCAAGATATTTGCACGTAAAAATAGGATGCGTTTTAAATTCTTCCATTTTCCATATATACATATATGTTTCATTGCAATTTCTTGATTCGGACAATACGAATAAATCGTTGATGCAACATCTCGTGTCCAAATTTGCATTTTTTTTTTCGTGGAAAAATTTTTTTTGAATTTAAAAAAAAATTTTAATTTCACAAAGTTTTAATGTTTCCAGCGGATATCGCATTGATTGTTATCTCGTATGATTGCACCAATAATATCAAACCTTGGGTTCGGGAGTATTTGTCAACGTGTCGAATTGTTCCATGGAGGTTGTTGCGCATGAATCCAAATGCAGAAAATATATTGGATTGGAATGGGAAAGATAACATGTGGGAAATTGATTTGTGTCAAAATCCAAGTGATTGGGCCATCGATCGTGTTGCACAATTTCCACATTTGTCCCTTTTGCATTATAAAAAACTTGCTGGAAATCCAAACCCAAAAGCGTTTGGATTGTGGTCCAAACAACAATTTTCAGTTGATTTTATTTTGGAAAATCACATGTATTATGAATTGAACAAAAATCCATGTGCGATTGATTTGCTTACATCAAATCCAAAACTTATTAGTCCACGCCATTTGTGCGAAAACAGTGGTGCACAACGTTTGATACGCGCAATGAGTATCAATGTTTTCAAATATTTGCAACATTTTGTCCGAAACCAATCCAAATGGGCTGTTGATATTATTGCTCCCAAAATTCAAGAAGAACCGTGGCGTAATTGGCCACACGATCTCCAATTGAATTCGGATCCTCGCATCGTTGCGTTTTTTACCACCGGATGTTTAATGGATAGAAAAAATTGGGATTTTCTTTCGCAAAACGCAGGAGCATTTGCGTTTCTTGAAAAAAATAAAAAATATATCGAATCAAGCATTGTTGCCAATCCATGTATTTTTGAACCTTGTCAAAGACCACAACTTTTACCATTGTTGACGTGGTGAAAAAATTAAACGTCTTTAAACCACACCACACACACCACACACACCACACACACCACACACACAACATCACACCACGCCCAACAACACACATCACACAGCACCACACACACGGGTTACTGCATCACAAGCTTTTTCTTTTGAAATTTTTATCTTTTTCGTTACGAGCAAAAAAAAAATTTTTTGCGATACAAAGAAAACATTTTTATTTATTTTTAATCGCGGCACTTTCTTTTCTTTTTTAAAAAAAAAGCAAACCGCAAATGTTGTTGTTTGAAATTGGAGACATTGGGAGATTGATTTGCAGTTATTTCCATCTTGTGGAATGGAGTTATATGATTTATCCAAAGCACAAGGAAGATTTACCGTTATCTTATTTTTTTTTAAGACTGCATCCTATTGTCACACATCACGTGTTATTGGATCTTTTGCTTTCTAAAAAGCAACTTCTTTACCAAGTCCCCGCGTTCAAACTATATTTATCAAAACTCGAAGGACAATCTGATGTGGAACAAAAATTGCAATGTTGTTTGTTTCAAAGTTTGACTACAGAGGAAGCCAAAACACAACCTGTTCCAAATCCATTGTATTTCTTCAAAACGTTGGATGCAACTGAAACTCCAGAAAAAAATATTTTGATATGTTTGCAACATGTTGGCGAAACCGACGTCGAGCAAGTATTTTTTGAATTGTGTGCAAGGGATCTTGTTCATTTGGTACAAAGATTATTAATTCTTCACAAAAAAACAGTGCACGATATGCAAAATTGGGACAATGCTGACGTCGTTTTGTTCGATTCTAAAACACTCTCCTATTTGCACCAAAGTGGGCTGTCTATTACTCCGAAAAATATGATTCAAAGACAGATCATATCTAATTTGCGAAAAAATAAGACGTTTAGTGCATTTGTGACCCTTGAAAAATTACAATTGTATAAAAAGATGGGACTTTTTTCTTCCGACAAAGATTGGAGTCGTTTGTTAAATTGCTTTTTGGATTTGCAATATTCCATGGCAGCACTTGAATTTATTATTTCAAATATCAGTACTTATGATGATGACCAGTTAACCGCGGAAGTCATATTGCTTTGCAAAGCAAAACACAAAACAAACCCCCACTTTTTACCGTTGAACAAATTTGATCGGCTTTTCTGGTCAAAGGACGGTTGTGTATTACTGATTTCAATGCTCCACAATGAGACCGAAGCAAATATTAAATTTGTGTTTAAAGAAGCAATGAACCTACTTTTTACAGATGTAATGATTTCTATGTGGCAAACATTTTCTTGTTTACATGCATCCCCGCCGCCTTTTTGTCTTTTACTTATTGATTTTTTTGCAAATTGTATACCAGAAAAAATCAATATTCACCGCGAGGCCATTCAAAAAGACATCATTCGATGTCAAGTACAAAGCGCTCCGTATTTTTTTTTAACATACTTGAAATTGGGACTTGTTACGAAACAATTGATTGTTCCTTTGCGCCAAAATTTTGTGATTGAAATTTTGCAAAGAATCGACCAAGACGAGATGTGGTATCGGTACTTGGAACTTTGCGACGGACCAAACTATTTTTTTACCCAAATTCCAAAAGGAGAATATGTGATACAATTGGTTGATAGATTACAATTTCCACTGAACATGTTAAACGATCCTATCATCATGAATCAATTGATAAAAAACCGCAAATGGAATGTGGTTTGTGCATTGTTGTGAGAATTCCCGTTTTCACACACAATCTTGAACGGATTCACATCGTTCCACCGATTGAAGTTGCGGAATTATTGTTACAACAATGTCAAGGTGATGTAAAAAAATTTAAACTTTTATTTTCCCAAAAAGTTTTTTGGTGTATTCGCTGGCAATTAAACGCTCCATTGTCGGATGAAGAGATTGATGCTTATAACAATCCAAACACCGAACACACCTGAACACTACAACCCAAGACCCACACACACCACATGCAAAGAAGCACTCGAAAAACAAAAATTGTTTATTTAAAAAACTATTTTTTTTAAACTCATGCTTTTTCGTTATTGTTTTTCCATTTTAGTACTATCAAGAAGATCCCCGATTGTTTTTGGTTTAAACGACGGATTCTTCAAACACATGACATAGTAATTCAGTGAGGCATAATCGCAAATTGATATTGCATCAGTCAAATTTACATTCTGTTGACAAGCGTTCAAGCAACTTGTTTGTATCTTCGACGCTTTTTTGGTACAATACGATTCGACATTAGGCGTTTTGGAACCAGCATCCTCCAAACTTGGCACAACAGAACCACCCATTTCCTTTTTGAGTTGTGAATTTTTATAAAAAAAAAGATGTTTTTTTTTTAAAAAACTTTTTTTTAAAAAAATCATTTTTCAAAACAATGCAATTTTCCCATGATGTTGCATGTGTGGTATTCCAGTGTTTTTGCAGTGACAAAAAATTTGTTGCATTATGTGCAACAAATAACGCGCGAGCGCTACAAAAATGGGTCGCGCTTCGCGCGCCCATTTTTAAAAAGAAAGATATTTTAACGTGGTGTTTTCAAAAGGCTTGCAAAAACGGTCACATCCATACAGTTCGATTATTATCTCGTTTTTTGACTGTGGATGACATGCGCACAGAAAACAATTTTGCTTTTTGCTGTGCATGTTTTCGAGGACATTTTAAAATCGTTGAATTTTTATCTCGTTTTTTGACCGTGGATGACATGCGTTCGGAAAACAACGCGGCTTTTCGCTGGGCATGTTATTATGGACATATTGCGATTGTTGAATTTTTATCTCGGTTTTTAACAGTGGATGACATGCGTGCAAACAACAACGAAGCTTGTAAAAGCGCAATGCAATATGGCTATCATAACATTGTTACATTTTTATCATCTATTTAATTAAAAAAAATTTGTTTTTGAACAAAGACAACATCATATTTCAAAAAATGCAACTTTCACGTGATGTTGCAAGTGTGACGTTTCGGTTTTTGTACCATGAACACAAATTTATTATATTGTGTTCAAGAAATAATGTGCAAGAGTTACGAAAATGGGTCGCGCTTCGCGCGCCCATTTTTAAAAACAAAACAATTCTAAAGTTGTGTTTTCAAGATGCTTGCAAAGACGGTCGCGTTCATATAGTTCGATTATTATTTCGTTTTTTTTTGTCTGTGGATGACATGCGCGCAAACAACAATACTGCTTTTCGATATGCATGTTTTTATGGACATTTTGTAATCGTTGAATTGTTATCTCGTTTTTTGACTGTGAATGACATGCGCGCGGAAAACAATTATGCTTTTCGCTGGGTATGTTTTCAAGGACATTTTAAAATTGTCAAATTTTTATCTCGTTTTTTGACTGTGAATGACATGCGCGCGGAAAACAATTATGCTTTTCGCTGGGTATGTTATAATGGACATTTTAAAATTGTCAAATTTTTATCGCGTTTTTTGACTGTGGATGACATGCGCGCAAACAATAACGAGGCGTTTCAAAAAGCATATATTCATGGACATATTGCGATTGTTGAATTTTTATCTCGGTTTTTTGACTAGAGATGACATGCGTGCAAACAACAACGCAGCATTTGACCTTGCAATAAGATACGGACATCCTACCATTGTTCGTTTTTTTATCCAATTTGAAAAAATAAATATCTTTTTTTTTAAAAAAAAATCATTTTTCAAACAATGCGACTTGTGCGTGATGTTGCAAGTGTGGTGTTCCAGTATTTGTGCCATAAACACAAATTTGTTGCTTTGTGTGCAACAAATAACGGACGAGCGTTACGAAAATGGGTCGCGCTGCGCGCGCCCATTTTTAAAAACAAAGCCATTCTAAAGTCTTGTTTTCAAGATGCTTCTAAAAAAAACCACGTCCATACAGTTCGTTTATTATCTCGTTTTTTGACTGTAAATCACATGCGTGCAGGAAAAAATTTTGCTTTTCGCTCGGCATGTTATAATGGACATATTGCAATTGTTGAATTTTTATCTCGTTTTTTGACTGTGGATGACATGCGTGCAGAAAACAATGAAGCATTTCGACTAGCTTGTTCACGAGGACATGTTAAAATTGTTGAATTTTTATCTCGTTTTTTGACGGTGGACGACATGCGCGCAGAAAACAATGAATCGTTTCGAAATGCATGTTTTCGTGGACATGTTGAAATTGTTGAATTTTTATCTCGTTTTTTGAGCGTGGATGATATGCGCGCCGAAAACAATTATGCTTTTGTATATGCATGTTTTTTTGGACGGATTGCAATTGTCAAAATTTTATGTCAATTTTTGACCGTGGATGACATGCGCACAAACAACAACGAGGCTCTTCGAGCTGCACATCACGGTGGACATACTGCAATAGTCAATATTTTATGTCAAATTTTGAGTGTCGAGGAAATATTTTATATCAATTTTTGACTCGAAAGAATATGCGCAAAAAACAACGAAAGCTATTTGAGTAGCAAAATTTTCATGGACATCGTTCGTTTTTTTTATCCAATTTGAAAAAGACTTTTAAAAAAAAAGTTCAAAAAAATGCAACTTTCATATGATGTTACCTTGATTGACGATTGAAACATGATTTCACAAGAAAAGCAGAATTTATTTTGCATTTTTTTTAAAAAAGAAATTTTTACGTTTGTCGAATTTTCAACTAGAATGTGAAACAATTTTCCCCCCACAAAGACATGTTTGCATTTGTAATGAAATCAACTTTTTTTTTTCAAAATGTCAAAATAATTAAATTCCAAGTGATAGTTGCAAACGGAGATCCTCCAAGTAATGAATACAGGTAAATGTTATAATTACGCGGCACAATATTTTCATAATAATAGAGTAAATGTCCAGGAACACTGTCATTTGGTGCAAGAATACTTACTTGTGACTCTGTTTCGCCTTGAAATGTGTACACACCACTTACTGTTGCAGTTAACACTGCATCGAAAATAAACAAGTATTTTCCAGGCGGTAAAAGATAGTTAACAAGTAATACAAATGAATTGGACGATCCAGCGGCACTTCCAGATGTCATGTTAAAAGGAATCACAACATTCGGACCAGGATATCCTTGTGGGCCAACAAACGAAGTGCCCTGAGGACCTTGCGGACCTTCCCAACCTTGAAACGCAATGCCTTGTGGACCTTGGACTCCTTGTGCTCCATTTGTCGCATCACCTTGCGCTCCGCGTTTGCCTTCGTCTCCCAAAATACCTTGTGAACCAACGACATCCATTCCTTGCAAACCAAGTGAACCTTGTGTTCCACGCACTTCATCCCCTTGATACCCGATCGGGCCTTGTGCGCCATACAACGCTTGCCCTGCAAAACCTTGTGCGCCTTGTGGACCACCCTCGATGGTACTTTCTGGCGCTTGGAATCCAATCAATCCTTGTGCTCCTGGAACTCCTCCACCTTGCGGACCCACGTTTCCTTGTGGACCAACCACACATCGTCGACACGCATCACAATCACACGGTCCAGAATCACAATCACTCATTAAAAACAAACACACAATATGCTTTTTTTGCTTGCCCAAAAGAGATTAGAAACCGGTGGAGTTTTTTTTTCTCTTTTTTTGAAAAAGAAAAGGGGGCAAAAGTATTTCACCTTTCCAAACGATCGATTTCATATTTTTTGATATTGGCAAGATGATAGATAAAGTCGTTAATGTGGTGCGTAAGTCGATTTGTTTTTTGCAAAGAGGTAAGGGTGTGTGTGTTGG
>Ga0255176_1000517_pt1 | contig 14932 bp, 17 predicted proteins | sample Atl_Atlam_RepA_8_2_FD_183622 | JGI IMG/M metagenome (GOLD analysis project Ga0255176, IMG submission 183622) | Freshwater microbial communities from Altamaha River, Georgia, United States - Atl_Atlam_RepA_8d | ecosystem: Environmental > Aquatic > Freshwater > River | place: USA: Georgia... | reverse complement strand
CTGCCAGCTATCACTATCACTGCTACTGCTTTTAAATGTCACCTTTGTCGCGATAGCTGGCAGTGCTCGCTGTGGTGGCTCCGGAGGACTTTGCACATATTTGCTAAAACTCGCAATTTTGTTTAATGTCGGCGATTGTATCGGAGGTGGCTGTTGTCGCGATTGCAATTGTTTGATTAATTCTTCTTGTTGCATTACTTTTTTTGTTAGCTCTTTAGTGTTTGTCGCGAGTACTTTAATGACGCGCTTGGACGCGTCTGCTTCGGCTTGCAATTCGCTGATTTTTATGTTACATTCATCAAGCATTTTACGCAGGTTTTTTATTAAACTTGTATATTTCTCGGTATTGTCGTTAGATGAGCCTTGTTGCGAACTTGCAGCTGTAGAGATTTTTGCATATGTACCATGTTTATGGTCAGCCATTATAGATATATAAAGGTCTTGTAGCTCGCGAATATTTGCCTGATTCGAATGGTCATCGACTATATTTTTGACCAGTCGTCGCGACTTACAAACTGCCGTTATGAATTCTACGAGCGTATCGTGTAATGCGTTATATAAAATATTGTCTTTGTGTCGGTCAGAGCAATACGAGATATACTCTTTTGGCACAATAGTTTTAACAAAAACATCTTCGAAATCTGCAAATAATAACATAGTGCCTTTATGGTTGTTATAAAAATCAACAATATTTTCTATTTCTGTTCGCGAGTTTTCGCTTACTTCAAACCATTTCACGTATGACGAAACTATGCTCATATACGCGTCGGTGACGCTAGTGTACGAGCCGTTGTTGTATTGTTGTATCGCGATCGAGTAATATTGATTATAAACTCGATTTACAAAGTATGCGCCAATTATTTCCCATATCACAACTACGTCGCGACCATTTAATTTTACCAAATTTGCAATATCGTGATTCATTATACTTTTAACGCGTGCAAAATCTAGGTCAGAAGAGAAAAAAAATATAAATGGAATTGAGCGCCATTAGTTTATGCATACCTATCTGCTACTAATTGGCTGTTATTTTCTAATTGTTTGGTGAAATTACATATGATAACTTTTTCGTTTTCGTGACAAATTGGCAGATGAGTGTAAATAATACAATACTCTTCTGCGAAACGTATCACATAATAGCATCCCGAATGGGAAATAGATGCTATCATAGCTAATCTTTCGCTTTCAGATCTTTCGTTTAACGGAAAGACATGACGCTCAAGACTAGTCGGAAACTCCATAGTCAACATGTAAGTCATAGCCAATTTAATATCGTTATCGGCGAAACTTGGGCAACTAACCATGTTTAACATGGGTATTTGCATCATACTCAACATGTGGAACCCTTTCGTGGACAAATAAGTTTTTATAAACATATTTGTCGTATACAACAAGTACCCATATAAGTTTTTACTGGTAATATTGGAATCATATATATACACCAGTTTTGCATATATATCCTTATCGCGACACGCGATAGCTATCTTATGCACTGCGGAAATGTCGCATTGGCACATAATAGTGGTAATGATATCAGTAATCATAGCTCGAAGTTTATAATAATGGCTTGATATTCAATTTTTACCTGCCGAGAAAATTGAATCTTATCACTTTATAAGCATAATAAAACTATGACAGCACCAACGTTAGCAATAACAGTACCTCTCTATATTATTAATATAGACAATGCAGAACTAGCTGCATATAACACGCAGCATATGCTTGCTTATATTAATAGTAACCACACAGATCCAGAGCTTGAAATATTTATTAATGCTATTTATTTGCGCGGTAGTCTTTCTACTATTCTGAGATGGATAGTAGGAATGCAAAGACTGGCCTGTGCACCTCCTTGTTTCAAAGGTAATTTCTTAGCTAGATTCAATGTTGTTCAACAATATCTCCAAGAAAGACGTAATAAATAATTTGTCCCCAGCGTTTTCGTTCCACTTTACGTTTCCCGCTTTTCTTTTAGTTTTCTTTTATTTTTTTCTACACACGCCTATTTACCATAGTAATCAACATACTCCACCTAATTGTTGTGCCTGCTAATCCTATTACGTTAAATATTAAGTTTGTACCAGTGATGTTTACGCTCACGTCTGTTGCGGATAATGCGGCATCAACTAATTGTACTTTATTAAATATGCCACTAGTCGTAGCAGTGCCACTTATATTTTTTGCCGTACATATGTATTCAAACATTCCGCCGCCTATCGTTGATATTAATGCTACTTGCACCTTAAAAGTGTATATAGCCGCAGTAGTGCCAGCACCTTGCACTATAGACCAAGGATATACACCAGTAACGGATGCATTAGTTGTGGTTGTACCAGCCATAACAATGCTAGTAAGTGCTTCGTTTAACCCTCCGGTTATTTGCAGTGGTATATCTCCGGCAGAATCGCGTTGTACTATTGCGTTTATAAATGGTACTTGGCTATAATTTAAACCAACTTGAAACCCGCCGCTAGAGCTTGTAACAATTGTCGGTGTCGGTCCGGTGCCTGAAAAGTCTGCGCCCAACCCACCATTTACCGGCTGTAATGTTGTTGATGATGTTAATAAACCAGACCCATTATTTAATAACACAGAATTGGGAGTTCCAGCTGCTATATTAGCCCTTGTTATATTAGTTAATGCAGCACCGTTGCCACTAAATGATGTCGCAGTAATACTGCCTCCTGCGTTTGTTGTTATAGTTGTCATTATACAAGTGCGTGAAACATATATTTGTATAAAATGTCAACCGTATCATTGGTAAATTTTTCGCAATTAAATACAATCACGATAACCGCTACCAACTGCCGCGCGTCACATATAGCATTGGTGCCAGATGCTACTATTACTGCTACAACTGGCAGTCATACAATTTATACGCCCGATGGTAAAACTGTTGTTATAATGGATCAACTCGGCAATAGGTTATTTATAGAATGTAACGGGACCGCTGATTCATCTTTTGTCGCGGGCGGCACTGGAACATTATTGACCGCAGATAACACATTAAATATCTTAAGCTTGTACACAATAAACGGTGGTAGCAGTGGTAATATCGTATCAGCGGCTCAGATACCAAATGGCGCATTCGATGCAACTTTCGCGAATCCTGCTACTAATTCATATTTATCTTATAGAATTTCTACCACCACTACTATGACTAACACGTCCAGATGTGATTATTTATATGCAGCAAGCACAAATACTACATCTAATGGGCAAACGTATGCAGCTGGATTGTCAGTGAGGTCATTAGCAAATGTGTTAACATCAGGTACAACATTAAGTTTTGGTACGCACGCAAATATGACATCAGGTATGTATTATGTAGTTGCATATGCCACATATGCGGTTTCCACTACGCCATATACTGCCCAACTGCTATTTTTGTTTAATAATACAACTGCGGTTTTAAGTGGTGTATCTGTTAGATGTGAGGCAACTGTCGGCTCGTCATCGCAAATGGTGTGCGCGACATTGCAAGGTATCGTAGTTGTCACAGGTCTAGGTACAACCACTGGAACATTATACCAATATATATCAACTAGTACTACAAATAATGAAGGCCTCACTAGTGGATTTGGATTTGATAGATATGCCGCTTTATATATAGAACAAATACTATGATATCGCGAATAACTTATAACACGGTAAACTGCGATTCAGTTACGACGACATCAGTTAGACCATCAACACAAACGGCACTAGTACCAAATACATCAATTACTCCAACTCCAGGGTGTATGAATATTTACATAAATCCCAATACTACGCCGAATTTATCCATTATCACAGTAGATGGAATTAAACATGATTTTTCAGCAGGTGTAGTAAATCGCATATCTACTACATTAGCAAATACAGAAATAGTATCAGATAGCAGTGTTACCACGTTTTCAAATAAAACATTTAATACTGGCAATACAATAAACGCGAACTTAATATACGATAAACCTGTTAATTTGAGTGGTAGAATGCTTGGCTCAAGAATAAAATACGATGGTACCACGTGGATTGCAGAGCCAACTATTGCATCTTTTGCCTTAATGCCAGCATGGTTATTTCGCGATACTAAAAGTATCGGCACGCCTGGCGGATCAAGTATAATTGGCGTACAAACTCGCATAATTGCATTAGATGTGGCTAACTCGTCAACTGACACATCTATTACAAATCCAACCACTACAACAATACAAATAAACGCGATTTCGCGATATTTGGTACACGGCTATTCAGTTGCAGCAGGTACCACAGGTATGGTGCATAAGGCGCAACTTACAAATTCTGCAGGTACAACTACTTTTTTAGAAGGCACATCTGCCAGAGTATATACAGGTAATTCGCAATCTACTATACTTGGCGTAATTAATATAACGGCGGTACCAACAACTTTAATATTACGCCATTATACCAATACAGCAATCGCGACAACCGGATTAGGTTTGCCATCAAATATAGGTGAAAATGAAATTTACACGCAATTATATATAAGAAAGCTGTATTAAATGTCGATCACATCAATCGCAACATTACCTGATGTTACTATTACCACAATTACATCTGGGCCAATTATTACAAACAAATTAATGAATGTTACATATGCGACCAACAGTGCAGTATCTGGGCCTGCCGGATTTGGGACCTTATTCGCCGAAAATAGCACTTCGACAATTAATTTTGTTGTTGGTAGCAATAATGCGCAAGTATTTTATTTTAATAGCGGACTTACTGGTGGCGGAGATCGTACAGTCAAAATACCAACTGGGTCAGGCAGTTTATTAACAGCCACCAGTACAGCAACATTAACAAATAAGACAATATTAACAGCAAATAATAATTTTGTATCAGCGCGTACTATAGATGGCGTGTCTACGCTGGGCGTCGCGCCAGGCGGTGGTGGGCCTACGCGGATTTGGTATAACGACACACTCAAAATGTCTAGTTGTAATCAATATCCATTATCTTTTTGGCATTTTACTTTTTATTATGCAACTGGTACAATCATAACACCTCCAACTGCTGGCGTTGATTATGCGCGAACTTTGGTGTTACAAACGGCAACATCTACGGACGCGACAGATGTTACAAACCCGACAAACACGACATTTAGTTTTAACTCTATTGGGATATATGAATTAAATATAAACAGCCAATCTGGCACAAATACAAATGCTAGAATGTTTGTTCGCGACAGTAACAACAATCTCATCTGCAGTAACGCTAGCATGAACAATTCCAGTCTGTTTGCGCAACAACTGAATATTAATCATTTATTAAATGTCACTACAACACCATTAGTTTGCACTGTATATGTGAATTATGAAAATAATACAAGCGGTGCTGGAGGATTTCCCGCTAGTTATAGTACCGGACTAGGTGAAGTATATGATTCAATGGTTATTCGCAAATTAAATTAGAGTCCTCGCGAAAATAAATTATAATGTCTATAATACAAACTGAATACGGATTTGCTAATCCTATCCAAATCCCGGACACTGACAAATATGCCAAAATCGCTCTACTTGCTACCGAGAAAGATATAACCTTAAAAGTATTTATTCACGATAAGTCATTATGTGACAAAGAAGTGTTAACTACAAACTTTAACTTAACGTCGCTATTTTATAACTATAGCACAAAGTGGCAAACTTATGCCAGTGAATATTATGATAAATTAGCCGCATTACCGCCAACATTTACACTTAAATCTGGCCAGTTAATGGCAAATATAACACTTGGCCGCATCATAGTGACTTTTATCACAACGCCGGCAAATACTGCCACCAAGTGCTGTCAAAATTGAAATCCATTTACTTTATTTTAAAATACCAAGACTATGTTGTGCTCATATGAATATGTTGATATATTAAGCGATATATTTTCTCATTTATCGTTAAATGATATTAAAAACGTAATGTACTCATGTAAGCATTTGGCCAGTCAAATCACCAAATTCATATTCTCGCGAAAATGCAAATTGCAATATGTACAAGGTTTATACCCACAATCTGATTATCACGAAAGACGATATTTATCGGCTGTATTTGGTAAAGACGCTCGTTTATTAGACACGCCAAATGTATCTGAAGCGGCTGTTATATTATCTCGCGACACCGAATTATTATGCTGGATATTCGATAATCGCCACAGAATTTCTACTATCGGCAATTATTTGATGAAATGCGCGGATCACAAAGTTATGAAAGCAATAGAAGATTCAATTATCGAAATGGAATATGATGGTAATAAAACGCTAGTCGGCGAGCCATTTATCGTAACAGATATGCCGTATTCAGTGATTCCATCATTATTAATATTGCCGCCACCAGAATTAATACGATTGTACCCCAAGATAATTTATTGTTATCAAGTACTTTATGGCATATCGCGATATGTTGCAGATACATGTGATGATGCATATGATGAATTTATATTTGCGAGCAAAGCATTGAATGCGCATGTATTCTTTCGAAATCCAAATTGCCGTGATGCTAATCCATTACGGCATCCAATAATATATCACCATCTCGCTAAATACGCATATTCCATGAACTTTATAGATGCTCATAAGCGTGGTTATCGGTTTATGCCTGAATATGAGAGGTTCGCGGCAACACCAGAACAAATTGTATATCTTGAAATGATAGTTAGATAATTTTATTTTTTTTCTACGCAAGTCGCCTTATAAATATCATATTGTACATTTCTTGCGATCCAGTAGCGCTTGCCGGAAACCCAGCATTACCAGCTACCGACGTTGAGTAATAACCTGCCAATTCGTAATCTGTATCTGCGACGGTAGTTTGTATTGTACCGTGAATATGTAACGTTTTTGTTTCCATACCACCACCATTAATTGAATATAATGGAGATGTTGTGTCTGTTTTACGAAATACTAATCGACCGTTTCCGGTTGAGCTATATTGGCCAATTATTTTTATCTCATATGTCCCGATAGTCGCAAACCTAATAGTCGTCGAATTTTGTTGTATAACGCTGTCGTCTCCAACTTGTAATGCCTGCAATGTAAATGGCCTAGCTTCATAACCAATCGGACCCGTAAGTGTTGTGCCGAGCGGGTAATATGACGCAAAATACCATATATTGTTAACTAACGGGTAATATGATGTTGGCAAAAGCGAGCCACTCCAGCCAATTCTAACTATATCGCCTGTAGTTGGAGTAATTGCCGGAAGCGGATCTCCAAGTATATTGGCTGTATCCACGATATTACCACCACTTGTCAATATTGTTTTATTTATCCATGTTTGCGTATTTGTTGTAGATGATATATTCCCGGTTTCGCCAGTTATTATGATAACCGAATTACCACTTGGTACGGTTAATTGTATAAGCTCGTTTTTTGTTGCCATACAAAAACTATTCGTAGGCCCACCAGGAACCGCATATATAAGCGTATTTGTGAGACTGCTATTTGTGGTAATTGCGTTTGTTGTTGTAGCATTTGGACAATATAATGTATTTGCAGTACTAGTTGATGTGCCAGATACTGTGTCATATGTAACATTAAATGTTGTCATCGTAATTGTCGTATATACATAATAACATATACTTCCGGTATCCCGGTTATTGAATCTGCTGTTCCAAGCGCATTTGTGCCACCAGTAGAATGATACGATTGCAATCGGCATACTGTTGGTGTTGTAGTTACATTTATGGTGCCAAACATGCTTATATTTTTTGTTGGCGCATTACCAGTTAAATCGGTAAGCCCGACCATATAATAAGTAGTCGGGATTGTATCGTCAGCAAGTAGTAATCGTATACTTGCTGATGTACCAGGCGCTCGCGATGTAGCAATCGCATGCACAAAATACACTCCGACAGCATTAAAACTTACTGTGGTTGATGTGGGATTAGTGACATTGGTGCTAGATGATGATTGTGCCACATTTAACGTAATTATTCTGTCGTTAAACCCGGCAATTCCGTTACCACCCTGTGTACCTGTTGCGCGAGTATCCGTAAATACCCACTGCGGATTGCTAGTGCCACTGTTTTCATAAGGGCTGGATGTATAATTACCACCTTGATATTGCAGATACGTGTTAACCTTTCCAATGCTCGTAACTGGCGCGTCGCGAATACGGTTTACATCAAGACTATTGTTTGTATGTGATAACGTTTTGTTTTGTAGCGTGGATGTTTTGTTGTTATTTGTAATATTGGAATTATTTGCTGGTATAGTTAGCGTGACACTTGTAATTGTATTTTGGTATAGCCCTGCGCCAATTCCATTTTCGTCATTCATCGCGAGTAACGTGCTAGCATTTTGACTATAAAGATTAACATATCCCGGCAAGTCTACTGGGTTACTATTGGCTAATGTGAATCCACCAGTTGTTAGCGAATTTGCCACGGTAACAGTATCCGCGATATAATCTGTTGAGTTTAAGGTGACGCTCATAATTGCTCAATATACATAATGAGATATGTTTCATTAACACCAGCTATCCCACTTGGACTAAACCCACCCAAATTCAAATTACTGTACGAATAAAGATTGCAATTAGTTGTTGCAGTAAAACCCACTATACCTTCAAGGCATATACTTGTAGCTCTGTTTGCTGCAGCATATGTATTTCTAGTAGATTGGCCATAGATATATATTGTGCTTGGAGTATTTTCGAGACACAATAATAACTGTGCTTGTGATGACGATGTACTAGCTAGTATCATTGTTGTTGCCATTACCCGATATACCCCAGGTTGAAACCTAACAACAGTATTTGATGGAGACGTGATGTTTGTGCTGGCACATGATTGCGATGCGTTTAGATTAAACACTCGTTTTGTATAACCTATTGCATATGGAATAGCATTGAATGACCCACTCGCGTATTGTGCGTCTAATACCCAGTAATTTGTAGGTACAGTTGCTGGCTTAACACTTGGTACGTATTGTGTACCATCATATTGTAATATATGCCCATTAACTGGACCACTTGTGCTAACCGGCACACCTCGTAAACTTGTCGCACTAATCGTATTACCGAGTGAATACGAAACCAATTTACCGCTAATTGTTTGTGTACTTACTTCATCTACTAATGTCCCGCTAGTTGTCGGCAAATAGTATAATGCATTTGCGCCATTGCCGATGTTAAAAGTGGCTATGTTTGTATTCGAATAACGTACGGCTATCGTAAATGTATTTGGTAGGTAAATTATGCTATTTCCGGTCGATGGTGTTAGTGGTGGCGAGCCGCTTACGGGCATAAACATATTTGTCGCGATTATTTGTGCGTTTGTAAAATTATTTATGCTGATATTGCCATTTTGTGTAAGTATGGATGTTGTCATGGTTATACATATTATGTACCAATTAAACGAATATGCATTACGGTGTACACTTCACTAACACCTGCAATATTGTCTGCTGCGCCCAGATTGTTTGCGCCGCCTGTCGCGAGAAAACAGCGCAATGCGACGACTAATGGGACAGTAGTGACTTTTAACACGCCTAATAACATTAACGCTTGATTCTGCGGACCTGCGCGACTTGTCAAACCGGTTATAAATGTTGTTGTGCCGGCAGGATTAGTGAGAAATAGCTGTGCGTTTGTGCCAGCTGCAGCACCTCGTACTGTGCTGAATGCATCAATATAGTATGCGCCAACCGTGTTAAATGATATAGTTGTAGTACTCGGATTTGTGACAGCTCCATTTGCTGATGATTGCGCTGCTAATAAGTTAATTGTGCGATTTACAAACCCATTTGGTCCGTTGCCCCCGCCTGTTCCAGTTGCACGCGTATCAGTGAATGTCCAATATGGGTAACTTGTACTACCAGGTGAATATGGTGTATTCACCCATTGGTTTAGTGTCGAATTATACGAAATAAACGTATTTGGCTGCGACGTAAATGTCGCCTGAATATCGTTTATGTAATTGGCATCTAGAGTATTCGACGCTGATGATATTGTTTTGTTTGCAAGTAGTAGTGTATTTGCGTTTGTGATCACATTTGCATTATTTTCGGTAGTCGTAAATGTTACGTTTGCAGCCAATGCAAGATTTGTACGTAATATGCCGCCAGTACCTCCAGGTGTTGTTAGTGCTAATAATGTTCCGCCGACACCACCATTATTGCAATTTAGTGTGATAGTGCCAGCTTGGCCAGTTACAATTGCTGTGTCGTTTAATAGTATTGCCGATGCATTATGTGATGTAGCAGATGTCGCTGTAATCGCGTTATAAGCAGTAGCATTAAAAGTGATACTCATCGTACTTATAATAGTTCAATAAATAAAGATAAATAATTTTCACTTGCTGTGCCGTTCGCGAGACCTGCACCATTTGTCAACGCAGCTGTAATATGATGATAAACGTTGCAGTCTGTTTGCGCTGTAATTTCCACTACTCCCACAAGTGACATAACTGTGCCAAATACAGAACTTGCATAGTTGTCGCGAACTGAGTGCCCATATAATAATACGTTTGTTGGCGTACCAGCTACCGACAATAATAATTGCGAGTTACCATTTTCAGTACCGACAACAGATGCAACTCGCGCGTAACATTGTATTCTATATAATCCCGGTACAACAAATCTAATCACATTCGCGATCGGATTAGTGACATATCCAACTACTGATGATTGTGCTGCATCGAGACTAAGAGTGCGTATGTTATATCCAGCGGTCAACGATTGGCCGTTTGTACCAGCGGTTTTAATATCGTTAAACACCCAATAAAAACTTAGATTCGTAGCACTTGGTGTTGTTGGTATAAATGCGGTAGTTGTAGTTGCCAAATATTGGCCATTAGTCGGTAGTGTTGGCGCTACATTTATCCCATTAATTTGGCTAGCGTTGAGAATATTATTTGCTGCCGGATTAATTGTTTTTCCCGTTATTGTTTGACTCGCCGTCGCAGATGCTAATGTTCCGCTAGTAGTCGGTAATTCGTATAGCCCGTTTGTGGTACCACCGAGATCAAAGTTTACAACATTACCTGATGGATATATGAACGCAATACCATTTGTAGTTGGCGCATATAATCTGCTGCCACTTACGGGCGCGGATGGCGTGGCTGTCGGCGCATTTAATCTCAATACTGATACATTACTTGTAGTTGCCGCTAATGTTTGGCAATTTACGCTGCCGCTATGATTAACCGTAATTGTTGTCATATTTCTAATATATGATTACGCCAATCTCCTAATAAAAATCGAATCATATATTTCTTGCGAGCCAGTTGCATTTGCCGGAAATCCTCCAGAACCTACTGCAGTTGATGGGTATCGTACATATATGCCACAGTCCGTAGTTGCCGCAAATGTTACGACGCCATGTAAAAACAGCGTTTTTGTCGAGTTATTACCGCCGTTCATTGACAATATTAAATTTGTGCCAGCTATAGTTCTCAGGAATAATCTGCCAATACCATCGGCACTATATTGCGCAATAGCCATCACCTCGTATGTGCCTGCATTAAATCGTATAGTATTTGCTGCTGGTAGTGTGACATCGTTTGGCCCGATAACAGTAGTGAGACTAATCGGGCGTAATACAGTACCAATCACGCCTGTAACTGTTGTACCTAATGGCAATAATTGATTTAGTCCCCATGTCGATATCGGCAATGAATTATTTTGCGTAGAAAACAGTTTGCTGAACCCACAGCGAATCGCGCCACTTGTAGTGCTGGCGTTTGCGTTCATTGTTAATCCGTTAATAATACCCACGTCCACGGTGTTGTTATTTGCTCTTAATATTGTTTTATTTTGCCATGTCTGTGTCGAATTTATCAGCGATATGACGTTTGATGCGCCGCCAGATATTGAGATAGATGAGTTGCCTGTTGGCACAGAAAATTGTATGCTGATACCACTTACGACCATAAAAATGTTATTTGTAGCAGTGGTTGACGTGTATATTAGCGACTTATTTGTAGCCGCATTTGTTGTTGTGGTGCTCGCGAGATTTACGATAGGTGTTGTCAGTGTTGTAATGTTACTAACCGTAATTGAAGCACCAGCATTAAAATTGTTTGTTATAGTTATTGACATTACATTTTATTGTCAGATTTCTAATATATTGGTCTACGAGGTGGCCCGCCTTGTCTGTATCGCATTGCAAACACAATCAGTATAACAATCACAAATATCGCGATTATGATATAAATGTACGTACTATAATCTTCTGCTGGCACATATTCATCTGGTCCCTTATTTAACCCAGTATCGCCATCAGTTGTCGCACTGGCATGAAAATCCGTTCTTAATGAATATAGTGGCTGACAACCAGTAGGCGGATTAAGACCCAAACAACCACATATACTGTTTTGCGGGTTTCTGAGACACCATTGTTTTAACCCATCAAATGCTCGTACTCTGCCTGATCTAATTGCTATTAAGCATTGCATGTTTGGTCCGACTTCCGCGCAATCTGAACCCTCCGCGAGATGTTGTGTAACCCTATTTACTCGTTCAATTGCGTGTTGGTCATCCCATGTCCAATTTTCTCGCGATTTATTTAATATTGGGTTTACGTGTTCAATAAGTTTTGCCATTGCATCATCGGTTATAGAATATGGTATCGCAATTATATTACCATTTTGTTCCCAAACATCTTTGAACGTGCCTCTTATTACATCAGCTGGTATAGACGGATCCAATATATTTACATCATGCCCGCCTCCCGACCCGTCTTTAATAGCATCCATTATATTTCTGCAGAAATAGCCTGCGAGCCGGCCATCTTTTGTTCTGTAATATTCCTGTATCCATGCAGTTCCTGCCGGAAATTTGCATTTATTATTAAGCGCTGACATGTAGATTATACATACCCTGATAATTATATTTTGTCATTATTATCGCGATAAATTATTTATGGTATTTTAAAACTTTCCACAGATACAACTTGTACCTCTGATATTTTTTTGCCGATATTATTGCGATATTCAAAAATATTAGTTGTAAAATTTATATTTATGTCTAAAGGTTTGCATTCATCTACGTAATAATCACTAGTTTCAGTATCTGCTGCCAACTCTTGACTGCCAAAATTGAGCCAAAATATTATCAGCTGCCACAACATAAGTTTATACATAAAAAATATTTTTGAAATTAAAATAAATAATTAATTATCATCCGGCCTTATAGTCGCGACTGCAGATCGGCTATGTCTGCTCGTAATTTTTGTATTTCGCGCAACATTAGCGCATGCAAAAAGTCATATCTGACCGAATTAGGCGACCCACTGCTATCACGAATTACAAGATCAGGATATACATCCGCGACTTCTTCTGCAATTAATCCATATTGTGTAGTATTTGCGGTATCGGATTTATATGTAAAAGTCACAGGGCGCAAGTTGTAAAGCTTTTCACTATTTTCCACAGTTGCTATATTTTGTTTGTATTTGCTCGATGACACTATAGTGCCCAAGTCGCCAGTGGGATCAACAATTACACTTGAACCTACTGGTATAACGCTATTCCAAATACCGCCAATTAGGCAGCGAGTTGAAAGTGGACTTATTCGTATTGTATTATCTTCGTCATTAGGATTTATTGGAGTAGCAGATATATATGTGTTTCCGTTACCATTACTTGTCGACGTACCGACATTATGTCCGATAAATATATTATTTTGCCCATCTGTGACGTTAAGGCCGGCGTTGTTACCCATGCCAATATTATTTACTGAATTTGCACTTGTACTTAACGACAAATGTCCGATTGCGATAGTATTTGATCCAGATATATTTCCTGTAAGAGCTCTATATCCAAACGCACAATTAAAATTGCCATCAAAATTGTCATTTAGTGATTCATCCCCAACAGCAGTATTTTCTATTCCAGTTGTATTTCCGCGCATACTATTTGGGCCAATTGCGACATTCGAATTGCCTGTACTGAGATTAACAAGCGTAGATGACCCAACCCCAAGATTATTTAGTCCAGTTACTGTGAAATTGCCAGATGTTTTACCTACAAAAAAGTTTAATGCGCCAACACCATGTAATACACGAGTACCGCCCATAGTTATTGTTCCAACACTATTATTTACGGTATTAGGTAACGCCAATGCATTTAAATTTGCGATATTTGACGCGTAATTCCCGCTGGCGTCACGTTTGACAATTGTACTTGCTGTCGCGAGTGCTGTGGCACTTTGCGTATCTGTTACGCTTTGACTAACTTCAGCCGCTGATTCGCCACCAACAAATGCGACTGTGTTTGAAGCTGAATTGCCGGTGACGTCGCCGGCCATTGTTACGCTTGATACAACTGGACCAGTAAATAAATTGCCATTAACATCATTATAAACAGCGCCGGCTGGCGTTAAACTTGTGATTTGCACTTGATTTGCCCGCACAAACCTGATATTTAATTCGTCATATTTCGGCCCAAGCGCGCGGCCATTTGGCACCGTTAATAACACTTCTTCTTGTACTAGTGATGACATACGTTATACCTAATACAGAAAAAAACAAAAGTAGGCTTATTTTTTAACATAACCTAATTCAATCAACACTTGTGCGTATGTGCTGTTTGGATTTAAGCGTACGTATTCATATTCCCAGTTTACTCTCTCTAACATCATTTTTGCGGTTACTGAATCGGGGTTAGAATTTACGTATTCTGCCAATACAGTGTAATCACCCCAATAATTACATCTGTAATCGTTACCTTCAATTGCAATAAATTTATCAAGTCCAGGTATGTAATGTATGGTTTCTGGAGTTATTATAAGGCCTGCCAGTTGTACTTTGCCATAATTTATTAACAAATCGGCTAAAACCCCGTCATCCGCCATGCTAGCAGTACAACATTTACGTATATATAAATGAGTATCTCTTCCGAATGTAAAAGATTGAGCGGCTCTGCACTCCATATCAATATACTGACATTTTTTATATCTCAGTACATATAAATATCCGCTGTTGTCTTCAAGCATTTG
>Ga0255176_1000504_pt1 | contig 15142 bp, 18 predicted proteins | sample Atl_Atlam_RepA_8_2_FD_183622 | JGI IMG/M metagenome (GOLD analysis project Ga0255176, IMG submission 183622) | Freshwater microbial communities from Altamaha River, Georgia, United States - Atl_Atlam_RepA_8d | ecosystem: Environmental > Aquatic > Freshwater > River | place: USA: Georgia... | reverse complement strand
AACAGTATTGCTTGATGCTGCATCCCTTGCCCAATAAACAGTAAATTGGCCGCCGGAATTCCTTCTGGCATCCCATTCCGCAACAACACTCCCCTCCCCTTGATTCCACATCCAGTTAAACGATGTCCCGGTGATTTGGCAGACATCGGCTGAACGGACGACGGATGCGGTTGTAGTTGGGATGTAGGAAGTGCTGAAGGCTCCAAGCTCAAGCTGTGCGCCAAATAAAAGCAATCCGCTTGTCCCATTTCCTGTGTAATCGTAGCTGGTTCCATTTGATGTAGCTATCTGGATGTAATTCGTTCCAGATGAAAGCGACCCAACTACAGAACATCGATACCAGCCATTACCGACATTTTGAATTGATCCAGTAAGACCACCGCTTGCTGTCCCAATAGTTCCATTTGAAAGATTGAAATAAACTCCGCTGGTTATTGACGATCCAAGGCTTAGATAGATGCTGGATCGCTCCGCAGCTTTAGCGAAAATGCTGAATGTGTAGGTTGCCGTTAATGCTGTAAAAGTCACATAGACTTCGTGACCATGTGGACCTGTGGCACTTTCTACTAATTTTTCGGCTGTCGTACTTCCATCTGGCGAACTTGCTGCATTAGCTGAAATGGAAGCATTAAGGATAGCCCAAGGCGAAGTGTTGAATTGTTCGGAATATTGAACTAAATTCGTCCGCTGCTCCTCAATCAACAATCCCTTGCTGACCCATGAGGTGCCGTCATAGACATGATCGAATCGAGGCGCATTGATTGCTGCGCTGGTCAACACGCCGCTGGAGTTGAAATAAGTCCCAGTCGATGCCCGGCTAAATGATGGAGTAGGACCAGCAACTGGAGTAAGCGACTTATTTAAGGCGAATTGTAGATTGAGCGTTGGATCGGGTTCGCTGAGAAGTTGCAGCGTGGCATTCGGCAGGCGCTTGCGGTAATAGCGCAGGCGAGCGATGTGGCCGTTAAGATAATTAGAATCTGGCTGGGATCTTCCAATATCTATTTTGTTTACAGTTGGAAGCGTTCCACTAGTATCAGTATTTACTGCCGATCCATTTAGCGTTGCAGCAAAATCATTTAATTTGTAGCAAGATGCAAACTTTCCGGGCGTTGCTGAGACAAATGATCCGCTGCCAACTCTTGCTTGCAATGACCCGCCATCAATCACAAACATTTGGTCGCCAACTGGTGCGGCGCTTGGCTCATAAACAAAACCAATTCTTTCAGAATTAGTTCCATCATCAATTTGCATGATCCATTTTGCGCTAGATGAAGGAGTGAAAATTCTGTCATATTCAACCGCAAAACTTCCCTCACTCGCATTCCAGAATCCGCTAAAGTCCGTCCCAGTAATCTGGCAGACATCAGCGGAGCGGGTGGTGGATGAGGAGGTGGTTGGGATTGCCGATGTGGCAAACGCACCAAGCTCACCTTGGGCTTGCCAAAGGTAAACCGTCCCGGTTGTTGTTGCAGTCGGTGCCCTGCCAGATGACAATGAGTCTACCATTAAAAGATAAAGATCAGTTGCAATTAAACCTGTGACAGAATGGATGCACCGATACCATCCATTGCCAACATCCACGATGGATGCTGATCCAGTAAAAGACCCAACAACGCCATTGGTCAAATCGAAATTTGCGTAATTGGTTGAATCTGTTCCACCGTAGCAGATTTGCAATTTGTCCTGCGTCCCCTTTTTTGCAAACACGCTAAAGGTTGCAGTTGCTGAAGAAAAAGACAAGCCTTGCTGATAAACGCCCTTGATTGCAGAACCGGCAGACCCGGTCATAGAGTCAGCGTTCTGCGTGCCGTCAGGCGATGTAATTACATTCGTCGATCTTGTGGTGTTGAATAGTTGCCAAGTTGTTCCGAAATCCTGAGATTGCAAAACGCTGTTCGTCCGCTGCTCCTCCACCAGCAGACCACGAGACACCCAGCTAGTGCCGTTGTAGGCGAAGTCGAAGCGGGGCGCGGAGTTGGCAGCGTTGGTCGTTTTAGCGTAATTTGTTGCAGTTGTCCCAGTTTCTAATTGTGCTCCCCAAACCAATACGCCATCCGTTCCAGATGCTGTTGCTGAACCAGAGTTGTCAGCGTCTGAAACTCCAAAATACACATATCCTACGCTACCAACTAAAGTCCTAGAAACAACGCACCTATACCATCCATTTCCAACATTTTGGATTGATGCGGTAAATCCTGATCCAACTGTTCCAACCGTTCCAGTTGCCAGATTGAACCATGTCGGATAATAGCCATTAGCATCCCAAAGCCTTATCCAGTTCTTACCTGATGCTTTGGCGTAAATAGATGTGGTGCCGGTTCCAGGATATGCAATAGATTTCCCAGCAGTACCTAAAGCATTATAGCCAGTTGCTGATGGCCTAACCAAATCTGCCGTAATGGTTCCATCTGGAGAAACTCCTTGATTTGCCGTTATTGTAGTATTGGTATTGTCTGTCCAGTTCCCAGCCGAAGAAACCGTAAAGTCTTCGCTGTAATTGATCAAATTCAATCCAGCATACTTCAGCAACCCATCACTACCGAAATAGGTTCCGCTGCTCGCACGGGAAAACGATGGCGTGATGCCTGACGAGGAGGTCAGGCTAAGGGTTGAAGCGAATTTCAGATCGAGGGCAGCGGAGATGCCGGGATTCGTGCGTCCAGCGTGGAGGAGGGGTAGGGACATTTACGGCATCCTCAAGTGCTGCGTGACGATGGAAAGCTTCTCGACTACTTCTTCCATCCTGTCAATCTTGTCATTCATCTTGGCTAAACCAGTCTGCATTCCTTCCAGTATTTCCGCCTGCTTCTCTACCGTCTTGGCCAAGGACTTATTCGTTTCTTCAGTCGAGTCAAGGAACTTGACATGACGGTCTTTTAATGGCAGAACCACATACCAGAAGACGAAGGCTAATCCAGCCGAAGCAAGTCCGTATTGTTCAGCGAATTTAAGCCAATCCATGCCATGAGTTCCCCAGGCGCGGCCAAGGTGGTTGGCATAGTCTACTAAACATATGTGTTATTTGGCAATATAATCTTCGCAAGTCAGGCATTGCTTGACTTCCAGGGAATAGTCAATCTTCCTGCATTCCCCGTGTATGGCGCATTTGTACTTGCTGCAACTGCCACATCCGGCGCGGTTTGATCCCTGGATAGCCTCTCCAAGGTGAAGGCATGGCAATGTCACCCTTTGAATGACCGGAGATTGCTGCTGCTGAATCACAGGTGGAGCGACCACCTCTGGTTCTGGTTCGTCAACAAATACTGGCATGGTTCCTTCTGCTGGAGGCGTGTAACACTCCACAGGAAGTATTTGATCGTTGGGGAAATTCAAGGCATACAACCAGACCTGAAAATTCGCCCTGGTTGCCGTAAGGATTACAGGACTTTGGGCCTTGGCGACATTGGCAGCAGAAATAATCCAACCCGCGCCGTTATCGTTCGTGCAGATATAGATCACCCCATTCCCAATCTGCTTGACGATAATGTCGATTCCCTGCACCCCTGGAGCGTGTTGAACCTGCTGAACCACCCCAATAGCCTCGATGCCCCCTGGCAGACCTAGTAGCCCATAAGTCGCAGCGAATGCCGGTGAATTGAAGGTGCAGGTTCCTGTTGGCGGGGCAGTATTCGTCAATGTGATCGTGTCACAACCGCAAGAATCCGTTACCCCACAGGTAGTGGTGTTGAACCCAAACTGGGTGAAATCCCTTATCAGAGTATTGTTTGTTGACTTGACGAATCCCCGGAGACAGGTCAACCATTGGGAGCCATCCCAGAATCCACAGGTATCTGGAACAGCATTTCCTGTTGAACCGCAACCAACCCTCATGGAAATCAAGCCAACATTTATCCTGGCAAAACTGACAGGATCGCCTTTGCCCCCATTCTGGTTGACGGTTATCGCCTTATAGGTTGGTGATGAGAATGCCCGTCCACGATATGGGGTAGTGTCTAGACTAGGTGTTTCTGTCAGGGTTTCTGACCATGTCGAATAAACGGCCCAAATATTCCCTCCGATTCCAGGAATCAGCACATAGATCGTTACGGATACGCTGATCTGGGTAGTGTTCAGCGCGGTCAAGACTGCCCGTAACTTATATTGATTGGCGCAAGACCCTCCCGATATTCCGCCAAAAAGTGATTCGGCCACCCAGACATTTGGATTCGGCTCATTGTCCTGGCCAGGATTGATGCATTTGAATTGAGCGGTCTTCTCTTCAAATCCCAACCAGAATGAAGGGCTTGGCGTTGTCGATGGAGGGCAGATCGGCCCATAGAATGTCACGCCTATCATCCCGCCAGCCTGGGGGAATCCGATGGCGCATAACGAGCAGTCTATATTCACCGGAATGGTGGGCGGCAAATCCCCGCAGACATTTGATGCCACATTCTGGATGTACTGCGTCATGGGGTCACATAAACCTGGAGATTGGATGGGTTAAACTTGATGACCTCACTTCCACCACCCACATAATTGAAGGTGACATTAAATTTCCAATTCGATCTGAATGCCCCGCAGAGCATATACATATATTGATCGCAAATATTCCAGGTGGTCCCGTCCTTGTTGTAGACCCAGTACCTGGATGAGCCGATCTTTGGCGATTTCAGAGTCTGACCGGATGCCGCGCTCCCAACCATGAATAGGTGGCAGTCCACAGAGAATAGCTGGTAGGTTGGGACTATTTCCGGCTTGATTGGCAATGGACTGTAATAGTCAACATCCTTGAACCCTTGTATCGGATATTTAACGAATGCCATGCCGAAGTAGAAGATCAGCGTGTAACCGATGTACTGTCCAAGAAGAGTGCCTTCCGAAGAATAAGTGTTTACTGGTGTGCAGAATGGGATGAAATTCTGGTTATAGGAATCGACCTTTGTTGGATTGGAACCTGAATCCTCGTAATATTGAACCGCGTTGAATGGTTCCGCCACATCCTTGTTTGTCCAGAAATAGTTGGCCGGATGCATGAAACCCAACCAATCTGGTTGGTTGTTGAATGCCGTTGAAGCATCTGTGAAATAAAATCCATACCTGTTTGCGTAAGCGTTGTTGTTCGGGCTGGCTCCCTTTAGCCTTCGCCTCACCATCGTGACCATATGGGCTTGCTGTACTGCTGGGCCGGATGCCCGATTGTTATATGGGTCCATCGGGCCGATGATCTTGCGCTCTCTCCAGGGGGCAAGGTTTGCCGCCTGGAAGTATGTTGGCAATGTCACCGCGCTGGTTGTCTGACCGTATAGTTGATGCCTGGTCAAAGCGTCTGGTATTTGCGGATCAAGCAGTAATTGCGTCCCTGGATTTGTCGAATATGCAGCGCATCCAAACCATCCAGAGTCAGGATAAGTGGCTAGTGGTGGAGATGATCCTAGGGTGTGGATGCAGAATTCCTTGAATGGCATACAATGCCTTACTGGCACAGTATTGCAATCCCCAGCCAGCAGATAAGCCTTCGCTCCAGCACCCATCAATCACCCGCTGAATGTGACAGTAACTGGGCACTCACAAAATCCATCGGAAATAATTCCCGTGAATGTCAATGTCACGATCCCTGTGGAAGGGTTCTGACTGCACGATCCGGTTGGAGTTCCTGTCACATTGTCCAGCGACCAATCTGGATACAATTCGGCCTGGTTGATGGTGCAACTGATTGGTGGCCCAGCATTAGTCCAGGCGAAGATAATCCCAAATGATCCTGAAGAATATCCCCAGGCAAAGTCGCAAGCCCCGGTCCTGGTCAATGTCCCGGTTATAACCGTGGTTGGCCACCCCGTGTTACAGGTGGTGTTTGGCGGGATTGGAGTAGACGGTCCAGCGGTGAAGGACATCGTCGCGGGAAGTTCCCTCAAACCCCAGCAGGGAAAATATGCTGGAGCATAAGTTGTCCCAGGAACCAATGTCTTGCAGTCAATTACTGTGGTACTCATACGCCCACACAGGTCGTGTCATAGGTTACAACCAACATTCCGCCGGTGCATTGGACTGATGTTACATGGGGGCAATCAAGGTTGTTTGGTGTTCCGCCACCCTTGAAGAACTCGAAAACAACCAGGCTTCCACTTCCAGCTATTGACCTTGGACGCATCAAAACAATATCGCCTACATTTGCCTGAGTGCCGTCCAAGGCGAAAGCTGGCTGAATAGTCGTTGTCCCAGACTGTCCTTCCGTATCGTCTTCGTAGTCATATCCGTTGGCGCAGATTGACTGCTCAATCCATCCATGAGCATATCCCAGGCATGATCCAGAACCTGACTGCGATGCGGCAACCGATGTTATCCTGGCAATAAACCATTCACTTGGAACCGCGACAGTTCCATCCCCGCTGACTGGTATCCTCTGGATCGTTGCCATATTAGTTGTACCTAAACAACTTTTCCATGCGATAGGAACCGTAAACTGGTCTTCCAGCACCCAGCCTTTCTGGTGCTATTTCCGCATAATAATATTTCAAATCCCTGGCAGAAATCACGAGATTATGTCCGTAGGCAACCTTGTAGCCAGATACAACTGGTATTCCTGAAGAAAGATCATTCGTTGACTGCTGGAACAACTCAAAGACAAATGTGATATCGCACATCCTTGTTGTTTCTGGAGAAGCAAATTGTCCCTGGGCGACCGTCTGGAATGGAGGTGAATATTTATTTATTTCCATGCCCTTGAATAGAAGACTTCCGGCCTGATAGCCATAGAACTGATATTGATTAACCTTCCCAAGTGCATCGGTTATATTTTGGGAAAAAACCATCAAATAAGGAACGAAATACCAAGTCAATTTCACAACAGGTTTTACAACAACAATGTTCACTCCGCTTCCATTAGTTCCGTTGATCCATTGACCGTCAATCGTTGCGTCTGAATCTTTGTATTTGAAACTATTGACTGCGGTTGTCAGGAATTCAGCATTTGGCTCAATTGATATTTCAACAAAACGCCGATATTCGGCGCAGTCAGTAAAATTGGTGAAGCTATTTGCGACATTGTAATAGTTTGGCACATTCTCTTGCCAAAGTGCCCTGACCTGCTCGTCAGTCATAATGATGTACGGGCGCGGTTCAAACTCAACAGTAACCTTGTAGTTTTCATAGATCGCCAAATCTTTGAAGTGTGTCTGAATGATTCTCTGATACTGAGCGGCATCAGCCATGCCATCCAGCGACACACCTTCAATGTTGCTTATCTTGGTTGCATAAAGCCAATCATAATATGGATGTGCCGCTGGCAATTCCCTACGCAATGATCCCTGGGCCGTTATTTCACTTGATCCAAGTGTCTGCTGAATGAGTCGCCCCATCCCAGATCGTGGGACAATAAAGTCGATTGATGCAGCACCACCACCAACTGAAAAACTAGACTTGGACGGCGAAATGCGTCCAGTCATTTCTGCTGCTATTTCTGTTGTTGGATTAGTAGGCATATCTGTTTCCTAATTCTTGTTGCCAAGAATTACCTCATCCATTTTGGTCCGCCAGGTAGCCTATCAAGCACCATTGCCAATCCAACATTCTCACCGTTAATCTTTGCAACACCATTTCCGCCAGCCTGGACTATCCCACCAGCACCAGCCTTGTTGTTTAATTGGCCAAGAAGATCGGCACATTTCGCCGTATTCTTCGCAGTAGCATCCATTGCTGTTGCAGATGTGCTGCCAAGGCCTTGGGCCAAAATGTTCCTACCGAATTCCGTAATGCCAGAATAGCTGGCCGATCTCGCGCCCATTCCGGCGGAAACACCAGGCTTGAATTCGACCCCTTTGAATACCCCTGTGGCTTTCAGGAATGAAAGAGCAAGTGCTGCTGCTCCACCAATGAGGAGGCTAAGACCAGCGGTCATCAATGCAGACATTGTGATTATGGATGTGGCAAAGGCTACTACTGCCGGAATCGCCTCCACAATCAGAATCACGGCAAAACCTGTCAATGCCATCATTATTGGATCAATGAGTGCAGCAATAATATTTGCGAAAACAGCCACATATTTGACAAGCAACAGGATGATGCTAAGGAAGTCTCTCAAATACGGAATTAGCCCGACAAATATTTCCTTGAACGCACCAGTTAATTCAGCGAGAACCGGGGCGAATTCCTTGGCTACTGGAACAAGAACATCGGCGAGTGTGCGAATTACATCGACAACACCTTCGACAACTGGAACTAATGCGTAACCAATGGTGGCATATAAATCCTTGAAGACCATTCCAAGCTGAAAGATCAATCCTGGGTTGAAAGCAGCTACAAATTTACTGGCGTTTGAGAGTAGACTCGTGAAGCTTCTAAACGCTCCAACAACCATATTGACCACATCCATTAAGCGATCAACACCGCCCATGCGATATTCTTCTTCTGAACGCAGCTTCGCAATCTTCTCCTGGTCTTTTTTCGACTGCTCCTCCTTCAGGGCAGCTGCTCTTTGATTTATCAGACTTATCTGTGCTGCAAGGCTTTCGCGCCTGTCTCTCTCAATAGTGTCGTACTTTTGCTTTTCTAGACTGACTACTGAATTGATGTAATCCTTCTGGTCTTGGAGAATCGTGTCATACTTTTGTTTTTCCAGGCTGATTACAGAGTCAAGATAATCCTTCTTGCTCTGCTCCATTTCCCGGTGTTTCTGGTTCTCCAGACTAACAATCGACGCAATTACTCCAGCCCTTTCCCTGTTGGCGGCATCCTCAATTGCTGCCCTGGCCTGGATGTCTTCCCTTAGCCTTCTAATCCTATCCTCTGCCGCCTTGTTTTCCTCGTCTGCTATCTTCTGGTTTTCCCTGGTCACCAACTCATAAAAATCCATTTCATATTTAAGCTGATCCTCAATCAGCTTTGAAATATCCTTCCTATATTGCAATTCCTTGTTCGCCTCTTCCTTCATAAGCGAGGCGATGTCTTTCTTGTATTGAAGCTCGTCTTTCGCCTCTTGCTTCATCCAGGCAGCAAAATCTCTCCTGAACTGCTTCTCATCCCTTATTTCCTGAAGAAGATTGTACTGCCTCTCGACAGATGCCTCCTTCATCTTCTGTGCGCCAGCCGCAAGTCCTTTCGCGAAGCTGGAAACAGCATCACTAACCGCTTTGGATGACTGCTTTACTTTCGAGACAACTTCCTTTGGAAGTATTGAATCTACGGCATCACCAATTGACTTGGATACAGGATCGCCACCAGCCCCAGATGGTCCGAAGCTATTTGCCACTTTGCGCTTCCTCCCACCTTCGCTCCAGTTCCTCTGGAGTCAGGCCCAATGCCATTCCAAGATTGAAGAACTCGTCCTTGGAACGGTCAATAAGCTTGCCGTCCTCGTCGTAATCATACATCTGTTTAATTGGTCTTGGAATACCCTTATTATCCCTTTCTCTGTAATAGAGCAGGGATATCTGGCGCATTGTCAGATTTGAAACTTCGGACATGGACAGGCAGAAAGGCTCATCCAAAAGGCCCGCGACGATCTGTGGCCAATTTGGTTCGCCTACGGATTCGTCGGGGCCACCGCTTTTTTTGGGTATGACCTCTCGGTGATCATCGAAAGAACCTCTTTCACTTCAGGTTCTGCTGTGATCAACTGCATGGCCTCGTCCCTGTCAACATTGAAAACCACAGAGACCATTGCGCTAACGCCCTTGATGGTCTCAATCGCATTCTGGAAATACTCTCCACCAAAGTTGAAGCGGCCCTGGGTTATATCCCTCAAAAGCCTTGAAAACTGGAACCTGTAATCATCCTCGCTGATCAAATCCTTGTGCGCTTTCAATGCCTCAATCGCGTCACCCTCGATGATGCGCTCGATCTTGGATTGGGCTTTCAGGTTGATCAAGGATAACTGGTACTTCTTTCCCTGGCTGTCGGTCCATTCCAGGGGCGCACCATGAGTCCCTATAACATCTGAAACAGTATTAATGGGCATCTTAGAACCTCGGGAGTGGGTCGGTATCCGTATTTACGGATGTGGCCGAAGCCTTCATTTCAAAATCAAACTCTATAGTACCTTTTACTGAGGCACTATAACTTGCGCTTACCAATATCGCTCTTTCTGATCTGAAAAGTATAATTCCGCCAACTAGAAGGGTTAGGACAGCAGTCTTACCGAATGTCGGCAGATTTAATGCGTCTTTATGAAATCCATGTAATCTGAATGTCGTGTCCCGTATTCCACCCTTGACATAAGTGGCCGGGGTTCCGTTCATATCCCAGGTTGGGTAGTCAACGGAAAGTGCTTCATCGATATTTGAATTTCTGAATATCTGGACAGTATTCAATTCAATCGGATCATCCTTTATTTCTGCCGCCCATGAGTCTGCGGTCATAAAGATGTTATCAAATTGAATCCTCGCCCTATAACCTGAGTAATAGGGCGAGGTTGTTTCTCTTGTCGGATAATTTGCGCCAAAGGCTGGCATCTACATTATCCCAGGTTTGCTGCGAGAGACCCTGAAACCTCGATGGTTGCCTTTTCCTTGACCGATGTGTCAACAGTCACGCTGGTAATTAGGACTTGGAATGGCAAAGCACCAATCAAAACGCCAGGAGCAACTGCGAATGTGAAACTTGCCAATGCTCCGCTTGATGGAGCGGTTCCGTTATACGGTCCAGAAGCAGAGACCGTGCCACCCTGGATTCCGGCAATCAGACTTTTTTGACCACCGGACTGGAAATTTGTCACTTCGACCTCTTCGGTCTCAATGGCAATGCTCCAGGTATCCATCGGATAAGTAACGCCACCAATTGTGAAAGAAGCATTCTTACCAGCATAGAAAGGCATCTTACTGACCTCCTAGGATTGCAATCTTGTATGTTCCACCAGAACCCCCGGCAGTCACTTTTATAGTCTTGACCGATGCACTAACAGCCTTGGAGGTGGATTGTCCAAATACGAAGAATCCGCCGGAAGTTACAACCATTGCAGGTGCAGTTCCAGATAGTGGCCAGGTAAGCGGGTTAGATGCACCATTCTCCAGGGTAACCCAACCAGCAGAGCAACTGATCGCAATCGCATAAACTCTGGTCATTACCAAAGATTGCGCTAGGAAATCAGTCAAAGATTGGAGATCGTATGTCTGCGATGCCGATGCACCGAGAGTCCTCTCCTCGGCATACACAACATTGGCCGGTGTCGCACCTGTAAGCGAAGGTGCAACTGTTGCAGACAACGAGTCAATTCCCTGAATCGTGTCCTGAAATCCAGTATTGGTCTTGGATTGGGTCCAAGACAAATTACCGGAAACTGATGCCAGCGTTAGTGCCATCAGACATCCTCAAGCACGAACAGTTTGAGATTTCCACCTGGGGTGCTGGTTACCTGAAGCGTAGCGCAGTCATTGGTAACCGGGCAGTTTGTGGGGAACCCAAATTGCCAGAACAATGGCTTGTTGGCTACCAGGGTGAATGTGTCAACCGTCGATCCGCCGGAACTCTTGGTGACCACAGTCATGGCGGCATCGGCGTACATGAGGATTGACTTGACCTGGCTTGCGTCAATCGGGCAGACCACCACAAAGTTGCTTGCGGCAGCGGCAATCGTCACATCCAGATTCACTTCGCCATCAGCCGATTGGCTTGCCTGGAATGTCGCTGGTGTTCCATTATTTGCGCTGAATGTGATTCCAGCGGTATGGGTAATCGCCATTACGAAATCCTCGTTTCGACGCTCTTATAAGTAATTACCATACCTGAAATATCGTAATTACTTGCCTGACCGGATACAACCTCAAACGCCGGATTTGTTTCAAGTTGACAGTCGTAAACGGATGCCGCTCCAGAAAGCAGGGGCTGGAAAAGCTGGTTCCTTATGTTTTCCCGAAGGTCGAACAGGGTGGCCACATCCGCCTCATACACCCTATTCCCCGCCTGGATGATCGTCACCTCAACCGAATATAGGTACTCGACAATGTTGCCGAATGCCTCGTCACCAATAATCTCCCGTCCAGGGGAAACGATGACGATGGGAACCGTATCTTCCTGAACCAGGACAGGACGCTTTCTAATGACAATAGTTGGGACGCTGGGAATGGTTGCCAGCCGATCCCTAACCGCATCCAGAATCTGGTAGAAGACGCTCATCAGTTGATACCTTCCGCCGCTTCCGATGTTGCGCGGATCGCCCAGCGGGTCCGATATGCCCCATCGTCAATAATATCGACCCTGTAATGCTTGCCCTTCTCATCCGTTATCCGGGCATTGATCCTTGGGGCAAACAGGGAATCGCTATACACCAGGAAGTCGCTATCCTCCCCGGTGGCAATCAATGTCTCTGAGTTGTCGGCAACAATTGCATTAGCCAACTCGTTCTTGAACACCAGGAATTCGATCCCGGCCCCGTAAACAATCGATCCACCACCACCATCCACACCGATGACTGCTGGTCTGCGAATCACATTGGGAATGGTTATCGCAGACTCACCCTGGTTCTGGAAAGTGATCATCTCTTTGTTGTCAAAGATGAGGTAATCGGAAGTTATGTCCAATGTGAGTGCCATCAGCTAGGAACCACCTCCCAGGTCAGCGGTCTCCATTCTGCGGTCGGAGTCCAAGGCTCGGGGTTGCTCTTTGCCAATTCAATTGGGATCACAGATTGAGCGGTGTTGGGCATCATCCTTCTGGGTGCTAAATATCTTCTTCCTGGCCCGTATGCCCCATAGCGCAAAGAATTGAATTTAGCCGGATCGCAGATTGAATCGTCATAACCAAGGCTGATTGTCAGACTCTTAGCCTTTCGCACCGTGCTAATATTGATTGCAGCAGGTGCGTATCCAACACTTTTGCGGAGATTCCCTGTTCTGCGCTTTGGAAATTCTTTTGGGACTCCGTTTCTGTCTCTTTCAGAACTCGATGCAATCCTTTTTGGGTAGTAATTCCGATTGATGTCTTCCTTATGCTGCCTGACAACAGCCTGGGCAATGTTGCGTAGCTTGGTGGAAACATTGGCTGGATTGTATCCAGCCGGAATTCCCCTAGGCGAGGAATATCGTATTTCCACCATAGCTACGATAGGCATCAGTCACCTCAATCGGTAACGATGTAAGTCAGGTGGCCAGCAACTGAAACCGCAGCTGAGAGGTTGAGGTTGAGTGCCTCACCCTGGTTGGTCTCAAACTGGCCAATCAGCCCACCTGGAGTGGCTTGTCCAGCGGAAGGGGCAGCACCACCATTTGCGGCCAATGCCATACCACCGCTAAGGTTGTTGGATGCCGATTGCCAGGTTGCCGTCACATCACCGGCAGCAACCATCACATAGGACAGAACCCGAATTCGCTTCCCGGTCACGGCAGCTACAACCGTGTTTGAGCCGGAACTGGATGCGCTAATTGCTGCGTACTTCATCGGGATACTACCCTCAACATCCGCTGATATGGACCGGCAAGACTTTGTTTGGCCTTCATCAGACCGTCCAGGCGACTGGTCAGGATTTGAAGGTAATCGCCCCAGCTTACGGATTGACCGTCAACCGTGTAATTCGGTTTCGGATTGACCGTAGCCTCCTTGATGGCAGCGGCAAGGTTGTCGATTGCGGAGCTAATATCATCCGCTGCTGCCATTACTTCGCCTCCACGGGGCGTGATTCGTGCAACTGGTATCGGATACGGTATTCGCTCTTGGCCTGTTCTTTGCTATAGGCCTTGATAAACGCCCGTGGGAGTCCCATCCCTGAGACTTCCCACAGGCGATTAACAGGCTGTTGCTGTTGAGGCTGTTGCTTCTGCTGGGTGGGTTGCATCAGCTTTTACCTCAATTAAGCGTTGTTGTTCTTGACGGTGTGCCAAGGGCTCCAGACGCTGGGGATACCCCGCTCGTTGGCGAAGTAGGTGGCCACAATGCCCCGATCCAGCATCTCGTACTGGTTCGGCGCGGCCTGGGTCACGGTCAGCGGGAAGTTCTGCATATACTTGAAGGACTTCCCAGCCTCCATCATAAACCACAGACCATCGGTGTTGGCCTGGTTCAGGTTCAGACCATCCGATGCCAGGCAACGCTGCTCGATCAGCGGGCTGGACAGGATCGTGAACTGTCCAGAGTAAGGATTGCCGGTCGAGGAGGCGACATTCAAGCTCACCGCGCTGGACTGGGTTGCCCCAGGAGCGGTGCGAAGCTCTGTGCCGGAAGCACCCAAGATCAGCTGGGCGGTTGCCAGACGCGCCGGGTTCACCAGGACGGTGTTCGGCGTGATCAGCAGACGCTTGCCGGTATGGGGGTCTTCCATGCGGCTGAACAGGAGGCTGGCAGACTGGATCGAGGTCCAATCCACCAACTGGTTGGTGTGGGCGTTGAGATAGCCCAAGGTGCGGCTGGTCTGGTAGGTGTTGTAACCAGTCCCGTTGTAGATGAACGGGTTGGTCACACCCAGAACCGCGTCGATGACTTCCAGTTCCTTGCGGTAGGCGAGTTCTTCGCCAACGCTGGATGCCATCTGGAGAACCTGGCCGGTCAGATCGAAGAAGACGGTCTCCTTCAGAACATCAATAGCCAGAGCGTTCTCACGGGTTTCGGGAGTGGTGATCCACCTCTCACCGAATTGGGCGCGGGTGTGGGTCTCACCGGGGGCGCGTTTCTTGGCGCGGTCACCGATGTTCTGCACCCCGATCACCTTCTGACCGTTGAGCTTCGTGGACTCAACAGGCATCAGACGGTCGGCAATCAAGGCAGGGTTCTGGAAAGCTTCCAGAATCTTGACCTCGACCAGGCCACCAACGATGCCGGTGAAGGTGTTGATGTTGAGGAAGGCCGAAGGATCGAGGCCGAAACCAGTCGCCTCAACCAAGGCCCGCTTGTCGCCAGCGTAGCCATTCGCTTCCATCATGGAACGGGCAGCGGTGTACTGGCCCATTGCACGGGAATCGGGGCTGAAAAGCTGCCGCCAGCTAGGCCCGATGATCGCCTCGGCCAGTTCCTGGAGGCTGAAGTTTTCGGGACGCAAGGCCCGATCCTTCAACACCAGATTCCCGGCGAAGTCGCGGTTCTCGTTGCCGTCCTTATCGCAAAGGCCAAGACCCTGGCGCATTTCGGTCAGGAAACGCCAGCGACCATTGGTCTCCTTGGAGCGGGACTCAAACAGGTCACGAAGCTTGATCACATTCATTGCTCTGGTTCTCCCTTATTGGTTCGTGTTAGACGGAGGTGGTGTTGTTGTAGTCAGCGAAGTTGTAGGGCGACCACCGCC
>Ga0255176_1000500_pt1 | contig 15224 bp, 4 predicted proteins | sample Atl_Atlam_RepA_8_2_FD_183622 | JGI IMG/M metagenome (GOLD analysis project Ga0255176, IMG submission 183622) | Freshwater microbial communities from Altamaha River, Georgia, United States - Atl_Atlam_RepA_8d | ecosystem: Environmental > Aquatic > Freshwater > River | place: USA: Georgia... | reverse complement strand
CAAATTTGGTAATCCGATTCCAGGTGACTCATTTAGGTTTGTCATTGTGGATATCGGGGATAGTTACGAAATAAACGGAAACATACATCATCCCAGTGTCGGTGAAAAGATGATGTACGTAGACGCGTTTAAGTATTTGCAGTTACAAGGAGTGGATGTGCGAATAAATAAACGCGATTATATATCGAAATTGGTAAATCAAATGGCCAGAATTATAGCTGGCGAGCAGATATTTAAAGTTGGATTGGCTGCTATGGACGGTGCTGTCGACGCAAAAACTGCGTACGAAAATGAAGATCAGCACACACTAAAAGCGGCTATCAAGTATTTAAATGATTATTATAACACTATTAGCACCAGTACTGTTGGATGTAAAGTGGATGGAAGTGCCATACGTAAAACGTTTGCGGGCGCTGTTGAAGTCGTGAGATCATATCTGTCAGACGATATGTGGCATTTGACCAGGCGAATATCGCCGACGCGTGGCTTTATAAAAGTGACTGAAATATATAAGAGTTTATGTGACAAACTCGGAAAATACAAAACAACCGAAGACAGTGTCGCGAGAATGATCGTCGACTGCAGAAAGATTATGATAGCGCTGTATGGCAGCGTGGCAGAGGCCCATAAAGCGCTTATACGCAGCGGCGCAAACTACGCAAAAATCAACAAAATCGGCATGGAGCTGAGAGATATTAATGGTAAAATACAAATGTTAATTAATAACTATATGCCGATACACGATAAACTTGTCACATTAGCGGGTGATGTCGCGAAGGGCATACCATTATCCGATGACGATGTGATATGGTTAGGGAGTTTAGACGGATCAATATATCATGTGTTATTGGAATACATGAGAGAACGCAGACAATTAATGTTGGCGAATACACATTATGCAACGATTGTACGTGGTGCTATTGGATAAAATTATGTGTTGATGTGGTTTATTATTTTTTTGACATAGCGCTAGGTACTCGTATAATGGCAAATATACGCACTCGCGAATATCCGTTAGTACGGGCATATAAAAATTGGAACGATGTTGAGTTGGCAATTTCGTATATTTTGGAGTCACGATTGCGTGATAGCGGACACGAGTATCAGATAATAAACTATCCAAATCCGGTCGTAAAATTGACATGGAATGGCAAGTATGTATTACTGTTGTGCCCTGAAGACCAGTATGAAAAATGCGATTGGTTATCCGATTATTGGAATCAATTGGCGCGAATAAAGTGCAAGCGATTTGATGAAGGTGTTAGTCCATTTGAGTGGTGGCAGGCGCATGGTTACGAGTATAACGTTCGCGACAGCAAGCGCGTATCGGACAGCATATATAAAAAATGTCTTGGCTGTAATAACTTTAAACCTATGTTAATTTGCCACTTTATACGCATGTGGAATGTCAGCCGCGTGCTTGATTTTTCGTCTGGCTGGGGTGACCGCGGACTAGGTTGTATGATATACGGTGGTGTCGCGTATACTGGAGTAGATCCAAATCCAGATGTACACGTTGGGTACACGGCAATGACGCGTGATTTGCGCGAGTGGCGTGCGCGTGTTGGCGGGCGTAATTGGATAGAACCGAATTGGATAATGGGTACTGCAGAAGATTGCGAAATAAGCGGAGAATATGACATGGTATTTACGAGTCCGCCTTACTTTGATCTCGAAATTTACGGCGATGGCGGGGTTGGACAAAGTGTATGTGGACGAGACAGCGCAGAGTCATGGGTGCATGGGTGGTTAATACCTGTTATACGCAAAATGGCCGGATATGTGGTTAGTGGTGGACACGTAGTTGTAATAATAAATAATAAAAAAGGGGTCGACTATCTTAGCGATATGATAACTGCGAATATCGGCGGTTGTGTGTTTGCTGGATGTATATCATATTCTACGGTCGTGAAAGGTCGGGCAAAGTCGCCGCAACCAATGTGGATATGGAATAAAATTTAAAATAATTATTAAAAATGCAATGGCCAATGCTAATGTATATTAACATACCACATGGATAAACTTTGTATCGGAATAATAATAGTTTTACTCATTATCCTTGCATTTAAAATCGAAGTCATAAAGATGGAATGGCTGCCGGATGGTGTCAGAGGAGTAGTTTATAAAATGGGACTAGCGCCAAAAACATATATAGCAGTAGTACCTGGCGGCAGTGTGCCTGTGAACGGCAAACCAATTGACGCGACATCGGCAACTAAAACAGGTGACGGCGGAAAGGGCGCTGTAGAAAAACTTGCAATGGCTGAGAATGCTCAATATTACGGAAGTTGCTATGACCCAACTGTATCGAATAAAGATGAAGAATGTGGAGGCAAACTTAATTTCGCCCAAAACGATTTCGGAATACGTGGCGCGACTTACAACGATTATATTGCGTCGCAAGGAGTTGACCCAGGAGTAATCAAAAGCAACGCAGAATTTGTCGCGAGCAGATATAACACACAAACGCAAAATATCATAGGTCGTACATATTCGCCAGATTCACATGATTCATATGACCCAGTACCATGGGTCGGAATTAGAGGACGGCCGCGCGCTGTGCCAATGTGCAACCCAACACAAGTGCCAGATATGGATATTAGCTTGTTTGCGCAAGAAGATAAATTGCGATGGACCGGAGTATAAATTAATTAAATTAAAAAAGATATCGGGTTAGTATAGGTTAAAATGTATAAACTTGGTACCGGATATATTGTAATAATAATTATTCTTATGATAAATATTGTATCATTGTCGCGAAGTACGTATAGATACGGCACAGGCGTCGACAAAACTAGTGAAGCCGTAATCGGAAATTTAGTTGGTGTCGCGATATTTGGAGGAATCGCATATTATATGCGTCGCAAGGCGCACTCGGCAAAGAAAAAAGAAATAGCCGCTAGTGGCGGAGTGGGCCGTACCAACAACAGCAGCACGAATCCTTGGGACACCCCTTAAGCGCGGGACTTACGGGAACGTCGCGAGCTTCGCGAAGTTCTAGATCGGCGTGATTGGCCTTTTCCATGTTTTACTATTTTTAAGCCACTTGGAACATCGGATTCTTTTACGAATTTTGTGCATTTTGAGCCGCATGAATCACATGTACCTTTCAGCAGAATACCGCCTCTAGCATATTTATGGGCGCTTGTAAATGTTATTTGTCGGTCTTTTTTTTCCTTGACACAGCGTGATTTGAGTGTTACCATCGATAATATTTATACAAAATTATGCCACTTGCGAATAAAATAATAAATACGATTCCGGTGACGGCTGCGGTTGGTGAGGCAGTCGCGAAATCGACGTGTCATTGCATACATACCAGTCAGATGTGGTAAAATCTTTGCATATTGCCCAGTAATGCCCTGAATATGCGCAACCAGAATGTTCGACAACCGCTGTTAACTCATATTGTAATTTTGTCTGTGGCGGATGTGTGGGGATATCGAGAATATGTGGAAAAGTGGTCAGAGTTTTAAGGGTAAATTTATCCAATACGATTGTTATAATTTTGGAAACTCGGCGTAGTATTTCGCTTCGGTCGCGAATAGGATGGCTACATGTATCGCAAATAGCGCCAGATATTGACGGATTGCGTTTAACGAGATAGTCGTTTAATGATTGAGTTGGCGGCGGGATTGTGGGAAAAAGCAGAAAATAAGAATTGTCGCGAATATGAGATTTATGGCCGTTTATGCACGTATTTATATTCTCGGTAACCATTTCAAATAACTGTTGAATAGGTTGTTCGGCACGTTCTACAAATATCTGAAACGCTTCATGTGCACACTGTTGGCCGGAATGATGTAAAGTAGCGTTGTTAATAGCAATACCGAAATTATTTGTATAACCGTATTTTGAATCCAAGTAATCGTGTATATGCGGCTGGGCGTATAATGCTTGTGCGAGACTGTTTGCCCAACAATTGGCAGATATGTTGTTTTGCGGCTTAAACATTTTATACTAGGTTAAATCTGGTGCCAAAGTTAGAGGCGTTAAATTGATGATTTGGCGGATATGAATTTGCGGATCTAAACTCAGATACGGAATCGGTTAGAGCACGGTTATTGTGTGCGATAAATGTTGCTGCGGGCATAGTATCGCGAGTTATCTTAGCACGTAATACGCGATATAGATTTGTAATAAATACCAGAGATTGCGTAATATGTAAATTTGCGCGATATGTAAGAGCTTCAGGATGTATTTGGGCTTGTTGCATTATAATGTTGCCTGAATCATCATGTCGATAGACATCATCATAATTTACAGAATTATTATGGTCTGTCTGGCTGGATAATGAGTTATTTAATAATATGTACATATTTTTATTTGCGTTAATTCTTGCAGTCGGATCTGCTAATGGCGTTATTAAAGTATTAATAGCGCCCATTGTTGCATCTAGCGCATATCCTATTATTGTGGCATAAGGGACTTGTATGGCGTTGTCTAAATACATAGTATCAATTCCGATAAGGCACCTATTTGCCCACACGGGCTCGCCAAAATTTACGTGACCGAATGCGCGCACATTATGAGTTGTTGTATAATTCGGGACACTGCCATCGTTTCTATTATTATAATAATCAACACCATCTTGAAAACCACGCCCACTTAATATATCGTTTATTATTGTTTTAAAAACTTCTACCGCTTTAACTATAACACCATAATTATACACGGTAAATCGCTGTGCCGTTAGGTCTCTTCCGGCATCTCCGCCACCTCCATTATTATATGATAAGTTTAACGTACCGCCATGCTTTGTCAATTCATATAATTCTGTTAAAAACACTTGTTTACCGGTTTCGAAATTCTTGTATAATTTATATACCGGATCAAATACATCATTATTATTAAAATCTAGGGTTCTGCCCGCGGCTGTTAAATCGCGAGTAATTTCTGTATCAGGGTCAGCTATACTCAATCCGTTCGTATAAGCTACCATATGAGCTTTAAGGTGATGCTTAATCGTATTATTTGTAGTGGTATTGGAAATTGGGCCATAAGGCGTTAGTGATTTTATCATATCATGTCCCGATACTAATAGTAATTTTTGTGCTAATTCTTCTGATAAGAACCGGGGACGGCCGAGATCGGGAATGTTTGGTGGTTTTATCATGTGGTCCAAATACTCTGCGAGCACCGTATTTATACGGCGTTTATACGGTATAACCATGCTTTCTACAAACGTTTCATGCACAGTATTGCCATGCGTGCCTTCGTATAGCTTTTTAAGTATTTCAGCAGAATTTTCTTTATCTTGACTAATAAATTCTGCTAACATGCGATCAAACGTATATGAATAATTGATGATATGTGTGAGCGGAATATCACGCATAAACATCGACATATCGAACGGTACAATATTTAGATCTAGCACGTTCAAGATATCTATTTCAATATTGTCGTATTTTGTATTTGCGGCTTCTATGAATGATGCCGAAAATTGTTTAGCATATTTCTTATTTTCGGACTCTATTGACAATACAATGTCATTTATTTTTCGCGAGAGTTGGTATGTTAACAGCGATTTAACTTTTGCGCTATCTGTTATATTCGGACCGAGTTTTTGCGCGATTAATGAAAATGTACCAAGACCAGTATTTACTAATTTTTTGTTTGAGACATAATAATCCATTGTAGTGTTATTGGCATGTCCAGTTCTAGTCGTTTTTGCGCGAGTTTGTACATTATAAAATTCGTCCGTATAGAGTGTTACAGGAACCCCTTGTGGTAGGTAATTTGTTTCTGTATGCAATAATAGGTTGTTTATGTCGCCTTCTTGTCGTTTATATGTTACCGGTAAATATGATGATATCTGTTGTGTCATAGGTTTAATATAACGATTTTTAATAAGGAATCGCGACAGTGTTGTTAGTGTATTTGCAAATGCCAATGGCCTTGCTTTGTCAATAGGCACGATATGCGCGACATTTGACGACAGCGATGTAAAGTACTCGAGGTCGTTTGGAGTAAGGTTATTAGAGTTTATAAGAAGCTTACGCACTGAATTTAAGACTTTTATCTCGTCCGCAGCTGCGTCCTTTTTGAAATTATATTCCATGTACGGGACATTGCCGCAAAAGATCGTTAGCATAGATAATGGCGCTGGTGGGTTAGAGGAGTTGGACGCTTTATAATCTTTTGCGAATCCTGGGTATATTTCGCCAAATACAGGATCATCTCCGATATCGCGAAGTGTTTGTTTTATAAATTCTGATATTGCAGATGAGCAAGTTTTAATCTTATTTAATACGCCTACAATTTCGCGCTTGTTATTTTTATTCTCGTACATTTTATATGGGTACTGGTTAATATGTGCGTATGTATAAACTCCACCAACTTTTACATCGACAGGCGATTCTTTTATAGCTAAATCAGCTTGATCAATTACTTCTTGTATAAACCGGCAACGCGTCGCGAGCTCATTAAACGCGCGTAAGTAGTATGGCCCGATCGTTTTCATACGATCTTTCATATACGCTGGAATATCAGTAACGTTTTCATATATGTGTTCAAGTGAACCTTTCTTTTTATTTGAGATAAGGTTTCGCAGTGCAATAGCGTTTGTTGCATATAATATTGTGGATTCTGCAATCGGACACATAATACGCGGGCCAAGCTCCACATCGGTAACACCGCCGTTTATTTCTTTGATATCGGTAGAATGTTTAGTTGGTTTAAATATATCAGCGATAGTATCGGCAATACTACTCGTTAATAGGAAAGGTGAGTCAAATCGCATAAGACATTTACTATGTGATGACTCCGAGTGAACCTTGCCGGTAGCCGTACCAGTGTATAATTTTATATAGTCTGCATATGGTATCATATAATTTACCTCATCGCGACCGCCAGCGCGCGTCTTTGGCTGGTAAGACCCATCATAATTAGCTGTCATAACACTTTGAGCAGTATCGCACAATACTATATTCATATCTTTTATATTTTGGCTCAGTATCCACTTGTTAAGATCGGGCACACTCATACCTTTAGCTGCATTGGGTTTATATAATGTTATAGTTGAATATGCATGTATCGGTGTTATCATCCATTTAGATCCTAGCCATTCTCTATCTGCCATAGAACGTGGTTTTATTATGGAATTTTTAAACGCATTAGTATGATTAATCGCGCTTGAGGCAAAAGGCGATATGACCGGTTCTAATAACGCTTTTACGCTATTTTTATTTATTATTGTGTGATCCCCAGCCTTAAATAATAAAATGTCTGTTTCTAACTTATGATTATAAATTAAAGGTATTGTGTAATCGATTGCCCTATTTAATAAATTAGTGATAAATTTATCCACTTTTGTTGTAAATTCGCTAATATATGTGACAAGAGCTGCACGCGCAGCGGCGGCAGTCCCCGCGGAACCAATAGGACCAGCGCCAGCTATAGCTAGAACATATGATGGTATGGCTTGTTGAGATACCGTCAAGATCACATTAGCAGCCGCAATTACGGCGGCTACAGTACCAGCGGTTCTTACCCCGTGATCATGCGCGAGGCTTTGAAATGCTCGCACATCATCTTTTAATGTTTTTGTTATCACATCAATGCTTCTATAATAATTACCGCCGATAACAGCATATTGATATCTTTTATTCGGCGGTATTAGCGCTACCGCTACCGGTTGATCAAATCTATAATAATTAATATCATTATCAAAATCTGTTGTATGTGGTACTTTATCATGTTCGGCTGGATACGCGGCAGCCCCACCAGCTCCAGTCAGTTCGGCTCTCCAATATACAAAGTATGTCAATATTTGTTGTAAAAATGCGGGATTAGTATTAACAGTCCTTTTATTTACATTATATCCCAAAGAACTGATGTCTCTGGCTATTCTATCATTGTTTGTTACGTAACATTCTGGTAAGAGTTTAATTTGATTATTATAAATGTGCCCATATATATGATCTATTATAAGTTGCCTTTTTACATCAGTTATTCCGTACATACCATCACCTGCATATAATATGTATTTAAAAGGACTCCCAGCTTTTGTAAGTTGCACATATCGATTTAATTTATTATATATTAATGCCTTATGTGTTTTAGCTGCTGCTCCATTAAATATTATTTTTATATCATCAAGTATTTTTGGTATATTCGCACTTAAGTTAGGTAAATTATTTAATGCGCGCACGTCACTAAATAGTTGTGGTTTAGTATATGCTATAAATTTATTTTTGAACGACGGTATATTACTAGTTACAAATATCTCATATAAACTTTTGGTGATGGGCATACCTTTACTTTCATCGATGACATGAACATCTTTAAATTTTGCAAAATCTTTATGTTGGTCAACGTAATGTCCGACAAGGTCCATTTTAAATGGTATCCAATAAGTATCGCTTATTGCAGCTGCTGCTTTTTTACAAGATATGTGCTTAAAATTATAAAGCTTAATTCTTTGTTCGTTAGAGTGACGCATGCATATAGGCGCTTCAGCGGTCAATATAGTATGTAAACCAACAGATTCACGTAGCATATTAATAATTAAACCTGTCATATAATCTACGGAAACATCATCATATGGTACGAATCGAACAGCGTTTGCTGGTATTATGGGTGGTAAAGGGTTTCGATAAGTGGCTTTCACATCCATATTACCACCACCGCCAGCAGCAGCATTATATCCTAGAACTATGCCTCTATTATCTGAACTAAATTGCATTAACATTCTCGCAACAAACTCTTCGGTTGTGCATTCTATGTGATCTGTGTATTTATTGTATTTATCGTTTGCAGATAATTGTTTTCGTAATTCAGCTATATTATCAAGAGTTGGAGGGTGATCCTTAGGCATCAAATTTAATATGTCTATTATCGTTAATATTGCGTTATTATATCTCTTATAAGAATATTTTTGACTAGGTGTAGTTCTTTTGCTAAAAACTTTATAAGTACAGTAGAAGTGTAGGCATTTTAATATGGTCGGGATATTGACCCCTGACTCTATCGAAAGTTCAGATATAGCACTTAAAATACATCTCACTATTCCGATACATATTATTTTAGCAGGGATTCCGCCAGTAGCGTTTAAATTCCCATCCAACAATGCTATTATAGCAGCGGTTCCATAGTCATGATTATCAATGGGGTTTGTGCCGGTTGGTACGGTTGCTGCTCCTAATTCAGCAGTAACCAGTAATATATCAGCATCACGTGGTTTTAAATATTGCCCAATTTTGGCTCCTTTCGTTCCAATATGAGAAAATATCGCTTTAAGTAATTCTGCTGTTTCAGGCCTAGTATCTCTGGTTTCTGAATATTTAGCAGCACTCGTATAATCGCCAGATGAATTATCTATATAGTGCCTACTTTCAGCTATATCTTTATATTGTAAATATTGATAATCAGCATTATGCTTATCCTTTGCCGATTGTAACGTTTTGTAATATAAATAATCAGTAAAATAACCTTTGTGGCACAATTTTGTATATTCATTAAATATTTGCAATTCTGCAAGCATCGTGTTTAAATCAAGTTTATTACCATCAATTCTAGCATATTCCTTTAGCAATTCTATTAAACCCGCGAGAAAATCTGGTTGACTTCCGAATATTTTTTCGCAATATTTAATATGCACAGGTTCATCTATATGGTCCATAGTTATAGTTGTTTTGCAACAATTTTTCCTGACATCTTTTATACTCGTCCTATATATATCTACAGTATTGGTTGAACCTACGGTTTTTCCAATATTGCCGAGATATTGTTTAAGGCTTATTCCTATTGGTAATACTATGTCGCTTACTTTATCTTCAAATCCCTTTACAGCCATAGGCCATGCACCATAGAAACTATGAGCGGCGTCAAGGTCTTGTTTTATATATATATTTTCGGGCTGAACAGTAGTTCCAAGTGCTATTAAACTGCTAATTTTTGGGACGCGACCAGCTGGGAGAACACCATTCAGAAATTCAAAAATGGTGCTTCTTGGCTGTCTCGCGGCCAAGCGATATACTGTGGGACTAGCTATGATATTTGTGCCGATAATATTGTTACTTTTATCAAATAATACATATTTCATTGATGTATCATCATGGTTGGCTTCTACGTCTGCTGCTACTGCTATGCGGGTGGGACCGCCGCCTCCTATAGCGGGTACGTCAAAGTGTGGAAACTCCCCATCATGATCAGCATCAACAAGTTCTGTATAAATGTTACTTCTTCCAAACTTTCTTCTCAGCATCGATAATAAATAGTCTGTCATTGAATAAGAACATGTATGGCTTCTCACGCAATGATAAAGTTCTACAATATATCTGAGATCAATAGCATCTCCCATCATTCCGGGTATCGGTAAGTATTTTACTTTAATTTTACAATAATCATAAGTTTCTGTCGGTATTGTCCCGATAAAATATTTTTTACATTCATTGCTTCTAATTACATATCCTAAATATTTTGTATGCGCTAATGGGACATTTGGGGATGTATAAGTGAGTAACCCTTCGCCTCTATTAATATCGTTAAATTGACAAAATAAATATGTAACAGTTACATTATGAGCATCATCTACATATCTATTAATTTCAGCAATACATTCGGGACCGCCAGGCACCAATGATAGATCGGGCGGCGATATTTTTTGCCTGTATTTCAATGCATTGCGCATATACGCATTTATTATGCGCGCATTTTGTGCATCTATATTATGCTGAGATATTAAATTTTCTACATAAAATTTTGTAAAATTTTTATTATTGTTAATCCTGTGTCGCAACATCATTCTAACTCTTTCTCTCTCATTGAGCGTTGTAAATGGCACAGTTAATTCTGCCGGCATAGCGAATGATCCGACAATTCCAACGCTGCTTGTTACGTCTCCACGTTGAAATCCCATAACTCTACCATTCCTGGCATCCGCAGGGCCGCCTTCGGGCGCTCTGCCTTGTTCATCACAATCTAATATAGAATAATAGGTATAAAGAGCGGGCTGACTTATTTTATATTGTAAATAACCAATAGGAATATCTGCTTCTGGCATTTCTAATGCTAATAATATAAATACTGCTATGGTATATTCACGGGGACGATGCGCTTGTAACCATTGTAGCATAAATTGCATTGTATCAGTGTGATATATCCCACCTCTGGCGAGACCAGTAAATATAGTTTGTAGATCAGTAGCACCGGCTGCTGCGAAAGTGCCAGCGCCAACACCAGCAGTACCACCATCAACACCGCTTAATAACATACTTCTACTTATAGTTGTAGCCCCGACAGCCGTACCAATTCTAAATAATATTGCATCGCCTCCTGTTATAATGCCAGTTATAGTTGTTTTATTTGCTCCGACAGCAACATCTACGCCACCACCTAATGTACCTCCACCGGCGCCGTCGGCTGCCGCTATGAGATTTGAAAACACCGGCGCGTAATCAGAGGCGCCGACACCTAACGTACCCACACTTAATGCCACCCCCGTGTCTGAATTATTTTTGACCCTAGCTAAAGTCGCATCATCAAATCTACTCACCGGGGCAACAGTTCTAATTAACGCACCTTTTTTGTATGTATTGCTTTTTGCGGGGTCATCTCTTTCAGCTGTCGTAGTAGTGCATATTCTATCGTATATAGTTTTTAACACTAATAAAATATAAGCCAAATCCCTATTTTTAACATTAATCGCGCTGGCATCTGAATTAGTCAAATAATGTCTTAAAATATGCATCTTAAACTCAACATCTAAAACGTCACGCGCAGCCGCGACATCAACGTCCGTAGCACACGCATTTGTTATTATTCCGACTCTACCGCCCGGTTTTGCAGCAGCGTAATTTGTAGCTGTATCGAATGCTCTGGTTAAATTGTCATTAACTGCGCCGTTATATGCCTCGTTTAAAGTGTGTAACACGGTGCCAGCGCGCAACATATCATTACAAAATGCCATTATTTCCATAAGAGTATTAATTTGCGTACCCATCGGCAATAATTTCCTGGTAAAATTTGCACCGAGTCCAGTACTAATGGGACCGCCGGCGACTCTAGCTAATACATCTGCATTACCTTCGGTTACGATTCCTGAATATCCGAATATTGCCACCCGTTCGCATAAAGTAGTCAAATCATATGTAAAATATTGAGTCTGACCAACCCTGCGTATCATACTTGTATAAATTGAGCTTGCTTCGCGTGCTGCGTGTGTGGCTAACGCGACGTCTCTCTTGCGGTTAACAGTTGTAATCGTATCATACATATAGTCTCTGGCAATAGTGTTTATTCGCCTGTTTTTATGCCCAACCCGTAATAAATCGACACAATTTAAAATCACCTGTGATGTGTAATGATTTTCATGTTTAACATGTAATGGTGAATATTTAACATATCCTGTGCTTGTAAAAACCCAATCATTTGATTCATGTGAACCGGTTGTAAACGGCTTATCGTACAACGATGCTGTATACCTTATACCCACGGCAGTGCATGCGTCGCGAGGAGTATCACCCATATATCTGTGTTTCAAGTATCTGTATATTTTGTAGAAATGAGTAAATGCTGCTCGTTTGCCGCCCCAAGAGCCCCTTGCTTTACCGACCATATTTTGGTTTATAAGCGTCGCGACAAAAGTGTCTGTCAATTCGTCTTGTGTTTCCTCACCTAATCGTTCGGCGCTTATTGTCGCTGCGCTCATAACAGTTGGTAATGCGCTTATTACAGTTTTAACACCTTCTACCGCGGTTACGAGCCTGTCAAAGTTTTTAATTTCCACTTCTTTTTTGTCACCTTCTGTATAAACGACACATGGATACGTATCATTCCAACACGTTTCGATATCCGTAATTTCCTTGCTGAATATTTGCGCAGTTTTGTTTACAAGCCCGCCATATATTTTTTTGCCAAACGGGTCATAAAATGACTTCAAATACCGTTTAAACAGGTTATTAAACGAACTGAAACATGAACCATATGAGTCAAAGTCTTGACTTAACTCACGATATTGCAACATAAATCGCGTATCAACCATTTCATGAGTACCATCAGCGCTAATAAGTAATTTGTCAAACGCGTCATTAATAATATCTGGCAGTTTAAGCTGGCCGAGATAATAGCCAGCAGATGCATTTCCGCTAGCATTATATCTCGCAGTGGTATAACCTAGAGGATTTTCTGTATCGTATGATGTTAGTTGGTTAATCGCGGTAAGATAATTATAATTTTTATCGTCCAACACTAACTTTTTATATACTTTATTAATTTTAATATTCATTTCGTTAAATGTCATGTACTTAAACTCGTCGCTTGGATTATGTCCGCGGCCAATAAATATGCGTTCTACGAGTCGTTCTTGTAACCAATAATAAGAACCGATAGTTTCTTTATCCATAACAAAGTCGCGAATTCTCGTATCAATATGTGGATTTAATTTATCCATAAAGTATTTGATATTGTCAAATAGTTCATTAACAGCATTAATTAAGTCACTAGCATTAATATTTACGCCTTTTTTGTTAATACTAACACTTACGAGATTGCCGTAATCGCCAGAAAATGTATATAACATTTCTATAAAGGTTTTCAGCATATATTGTTTATTTTGTATTTTTATTAAATAATCTGTTACTCCTTCTTGACTATAATTTAATACAGCAACTGGTACTGGTAATGTACCATCTATTATTGGCGCAAACATTTCGACGCTTCTATAACAACCCGCCTCTAATGTTACGCTTAAATTTCCTGCATTATTCGCAAATGTTAAATCTCCGTTTACTACTAAAGCTTTATCAACATGCGTGTTAATTTTACCGGCTGTATTATATACATATGCGGGATTATAAATATTGCCTAATATTACTTGTATAATACTCGCCGATAATCCCGTTATTTTATGTAATACGTTTGCACATGCTGATATTCCAGCAGATAACGTGCGGCTAGCACTGGTTAATATATACTCCGCGATTTCATCGGCATGATTATAATTTAATATGTACACTAGCGCGCGAATATTTTCGAGCGTAGTATGTATAGCACTTAGTGTGTTTAATCCTGATATGACAGTTTCGTGATATAACGTCACCACATTATCATCTGTATTAGCGTTGCTATTAGCAGTAATCATTTTACATACTAGCTTAAATTGTTTCTTTGGATCGTTTTCATTATTTACTTCTGTGATTGTGCGATTAATCGAATTTACTAATGTATATTTGTCTGCAGTTGATAAGGTTTTAGCATTAAATTCATTTTCGACTTTTTCATGAAATTTTGATAGCAAATTAATATATGTCCAGTGCTTAACATCCGCTGCACTGATCTGATCGGCAACTGTTTCTATTGGCATTAAATACTTTTGTGAAGGAGGTACGCGATCTATAAAATTTTGTTGCTCGCCTTCTAATAACGGGTAATCTCTTGCAAGTTTATCGCCGATAGATTTATCATCGTTATATTTGTATCTGTCATCGACGAATTTGCTATATTTTTTGAGTTCATCATTAGTAACAATGCCGATCCTTTTATTAATTTCCGATACTAATTTACTAACGGCTATATTGACAACGTCGCCTGACACATTCTTGAGGTCGTTGTATATATTATTTACTTCGCGAATAATATAAGCTACTTCGCTTTCAGTATATTTTTCTATGTGTATTTTCTTGTCACGAAATACAAATTTAATCAGGCCTGAAAACATACCGTTAATTTCAGGTATTAGCTCGATATTATTAGTTCCATCTGCTATCTTGTTGGTGCCCATAAATTTTTGATAAAATATGCATAATAATGGTAATCGTAGATATAGTGGTATTGCTTCTTTAATAATAGGCGCATCAGATTCGGCTGCACCGAGTATAAGTCTAGTGCCAAAGTTATGATTAATATAATCAGGATTGTTGTGTAATCCATACAATCCCGAAGTTACAAGTATTTTACTGACAATGGCTTTCATAGCATGGGTAAAATACTGATCATCAACCCCCCGTTCAATATAATCAAACGCATTATCATCACTAATAATTCTCGGAGAAATAGATAATGTTTGAGCTAATGTCCCTAGAGTACGCCGCTTAGTATTGTGAAGATAGACCTTGCTGTTTAAAAGATAAGGGTGTAAATTATTAACTCCATAATTTATACCGGCGTATGCAAGATAATCTATAAAGTTTGCGTACATTTTACCTACACTCATAAAAGAGCTTTTTGACTCAGCAGATTTAATTGATATTGTATTAAATATTGACAATATATTTTTGAGTGCA